>Ga0066256_1000696_pt1 | contig 69134 bp, 62 predicted proteins | sample ThiBio_1000_biof_FD_87107 | JGI IMG/M metagenome (GOLD analysis project Ga0066256, IMG submission 87107) | Wastewater bioreactor microbial communities from Cape Town, South Africa - Thiocy_expt_1000_biof (version 2) | ecosystem: Engineered > Bioreactor > Thiocyanate-remediating >... | reverse complement strand
GTGCTCAAGCGCGCCGCGGACGCGGTGGTGGGCAGCCTGAATGGCGTGGCGGAGGCGCTGACAGCAGTGGCACCGCATGGGGCGCCCACCCTGGGCGCCGCCGCTGTCGTATTGCGGCGGGGCGGCGGGGCGCCGGGGGGGGGGCGGGGGGGGGGGGTGGGGGCCGGGGCGGGGTGACCGGGCCCGCGGATGGGCGGGGGGGGGCCGCCCGGGGCGGGGGGGGGGCGGACGGGGGCGGGGGGTGCGGGGGGGGGGGGGGGTGCGGCGGCTGGGGGCGCGGGAGCCGCCAGGGCGGTCTCCGCCGCCGCCTCCTCGACCGAGCGAGCCTCGACAGGAGCGTCCACGGGAGCGGTCGGAGCCGGCGTGGGGAGGGCGGATGCGGCGGGCGGGACCTGCGCGGGCGCGGGCGCGGGCGTGGGCTGCGGTCGCGGTGCCGGCGGTGCCGAACGGTCCACGACGCGGCGGAAGGCCAGCTCGGCGTCACCGCCGAGCACGAGGACGTCACCGGGAACCAGGAAGTACGGCGTCTGCGATGCCAGGTCGGTCACGCCGCCGCCGAGGTGGCGCACCGAGGCGCCGTTCGCGGAGCCGAGGTCCTGCACCCACAGGTCGCCGTCCTCGATGCCGAAGGCGGCGTGCGTGCGCGGGAGCGAACGGGCCCCGTCCGGAACGCGCACGAGAATCGCATCCGGGATCGACTCGGGTGCGCGGGGCGCGCGTCCGATGAAGCCCAGGCCGGTCGCGCGGATCACCGTGCCGTCCGACAGCTCGAACACCGGGACGGTGCCCGCCTCGGGCACCTGCGGCTGCGGCGGCGCGACGGGAGCGGATGCCGCGGCTGCGGCGCCCGTCGTCGCCGCGCCCGGCGCCTGCGAGGCGGGCGTGCGTGCGAGCGGGGTGTTCGTGATGAGAGCGCGTTCCGAGCCGATGACCCCCGGCCCACCGGCTCCGATGACGCGTGCTTCGAGGTTGGGAGTGCGCCCCGTTCCTGCCGGAGCCAGGCGCGCCTTGCGCACGTCGATCATCCGTGCGCCGGCCATGCCGTCGAGCGCGCCCGAGGCGGCGAGTCCCACCGGCAGGAGGATCGGGACGATGTGGGCCACGCCCATCACCAGGCTGCGCGGGAACAGCCTGCTCGCGCCGAGGGTGACCTCGGAATCGCGACGCACCGTGCGGATGCCGCAGATCAGGTTCCCCGGTGTCCCGCCGGTGTGCCCCTCCCAGATCCAGCCGATCGCCCAGAGCTCGACCACGACGACCGCGGTGAGCAACAGCGACCCGCTCACCAGCCAGACCAGCACGGCGACGATCGCGACGATCGCGACGTCGATCATGTACGCGCCGGCGCGCTGACCCGCCGTCGCCTGCACCCGCACAGCCGTCTGGGCGCCGGGCGCAACCGCGCCCCCGCGCGACGGGGGCGCCATCGGAGGGGCGTAGGTCATGAGAAGACCTCCAGGATCTGTCCGGCGATGCCGGAGCCGTACAGCAGTGCGGCGGGCCCGAGGGCCAGCGTCAGGCCCTCCAGGATGTCGCCGGTGCGCGACCAGCCGAGGGAGCGCCAGTCCGCCGAGAGCGGGACGGTCAGGCATCCGACGATCGTTCCCGCCAGGACGAGGATGACCGCGACCAGCAGCGCGCTGAACTGCAGCGCCGTGACCAGGGTCGCCGTCGCCAGCACGGCCAGCACGGTGCCCGTGGCGAGGGCCGCACCGCGCGACAGGCCGTCGCGCAGCTTGCGCGAGGTCAGGAGGAAGTAGCAGCCGATGCCCAGCGTGCCGCCCAGCACGCACCAGCCCTCGATCGACCCGTTCGCGAATGCGGGCACCGCGTACAGGCTCGACAGCAGCGCGAGCGCGCAGGCCATCACGATGCCCGCCTCCGACCGCCAGCGCGCCAGCCGGTACTGCCCGGCGGCCCCCTCGGCATGCACGGGCGAGGGCTCGGCCGGCGGGCGAGCGCGGATCCCCTGTGCGTCGCGGATCACGAAGGGCGTGTCGATCAGGTCGTCCGCAGCCACCTCGAGTGCGGATCCGCGCATGTAGTGGAAGAGCGGCGCCGCCGCGGCGACCTGCACCGCGGCGATCACGGCCGCGGGGATGCCGGCGATGAAGGCGGCGGCGTTGACCACGGCGAGCACCGACCAGATCACCGCGATGACCGCCGTGCTGCCCGCCGACATCCGGCCGTGGGCGCGGGTGAGAGCGTGCCGGGCGCACGCGACGGTGGCGCCCGCGACGGCACCGGCCGCCATCATCGCGCCGGCGTCGGCGAACGACGCGAGCGCGAGGGCGCCGGCGGCCGCAGCCAGCGTGGGGGCGAAGTAGGCGACATAGGTGTTCCGGCCGTGCACGGGCTGTCCGAGCATGACCAGTGCACCGGCGAGAAGCACGGCGGCGGAGACCGAGATCGTCACGGGGCCCGGGGAGATGACGGTGCAGGCGACCATCGCCAGGGCGATGGCGAGGAGCAGCGCCAGCAGCGTCCAGTGCTGGCGCGAGCGCGCGGCGGGAGAGGCCTCCTTGGCGGACCGCGCCGCCCTGCCGGTCTCCGCCGCAGCGGTGCGGTCGAGCAGCCAGATCACGCCGCCGTCGCCGGGGGTGGCCGACACCTCGCTGTCGAGCTCGATGGCCGCACCGGAGGTGGTGGTTCCGACATAGCGCTGCAGATCGACGCCGCCGACCGTGAGCAGCTCGGCGACCGTGGAATCGGCCGGGACCACCAGGTCATGACGGCTGTGCGCGTCGGCCACGGTGAGGCGAATCGTCTTCGCTGACATCCCCCGCCCCTCGACGTCCTCCGTGCGACACCGGTTCATGTCGGCATCCCTGACATGATAGTAGGCGACTTGAGGAGGGCCAGTCGTGAGCACCACCAGCATCCGCCGTGCGCCGAAACCGCCGGCCGGCGGCCAACTCACTCTGCAGCAGGCTCCGGAGCTGCCCAAACCGGAAGGTGCCTCGAACACCCTGATGATGGCCCTGCCGATGGTCGGCAGCCTGGGGTCCGTCGCGGTCCTCTCCCTCACCCAGGGCGGCGACGCCACGCGCACCTACATCATGGGCGGCATGTTCCTGTTCATGGCGCTGTCCATGGTCGGCGGCCAGATGTGGCGGCAGAAGTCGCAGCACTCCACCAACGTGGAGAACACCCGTCGCGAGTACCTCGCCTACCTCGCCGAGACCCGGGACGCCGTGCGCGAGGTCGCCACGCGTCAGCGGCGGTACGAGGAGTGGATGCTGCCGGCCCCGGACACGCTGCCGTTCATCGTGGAGGAGGGCTCCCGGGTCTGGGAGCACACCACGGGCAGCCCGGAGTTCCTCGTCGCCCGCATCGGCACCGCCACGCAGCCCCTCGCCATGACCCTCGACGAGGCGCCGATCCCCGCACTCGCGCAGCTCGACCCGGTCAGTGCCTCCGCCGCGCATCGCTTCGTGCTCACGCACGACCAGGTCCCCGACCTGCCCTTCGGACTCGACCTCGGCACCTGCGGCCGGCTCGAGATCGTCGGCGACACGGTCCGCGGACGCGGCCTGGCACGCGCGATCGTCGCGCACCTGGCGACCTTCGCCGCCCCGGAGGACCTGCAGATCGCGGTCATCGCGGCGGGCACCGACCTGCCGTACTGGGAGTGGGCGAAGTGGCTCCCGCACGCCCAGTCCGACAGCAGGACGGATGCCGTGGGCGGCGCCCGCCGGATCGGCTCGTCCTGGCACGAGATCGAGCCCCTGGTCGTGGACATCCGCTCCCGCGGCATCGCGAGCGGGCGCGGCGGCACCGTGCTCCCGCACCTCGTCATCGTGACCGACGGCGTCGAGCTGCCGCCCGGGCATCCGCTCGCCGAGGAGGGCGGCGTCGACGGCGTGACGGTCATCGACATCGCGCGCAACTGGGCCGAGCTCACCGATCCGCTCACCATCCGCCTGATCATCGAAGGCGAGAACGGCTCGCAGCTCACCGTCGCCCGTCGCGGCTACGGGGCGGTGCAGGCCACGCCCGACTTCCTCGGCATCGCGTCGGCCGAGGCCGTCGCCCGCCGTCTGACCGGACTCGGCGAGTCCGCGCAGGACGAGGATGCCGCAGGCGGCGGCGCGCGCACCATCTCCGCCGAGCTGACCGACCTGCTCGGTCTGCCCGACGTGCGCGACTTCGATCCCGAGGAGGCCTGGAAGCCGCGCTCGGCGCGCGACCGGCTGCGCGTTCCGATCGGCCTGACGGCGACCGGTCAGCCCATGATCCTGGACATCAAGGAGTCCGCTCAGCAGGGCATGGGCCCGCACGGCATGCTCATCGGTGCGACCGGATCCGGAAAGTCCGAGGTGCTGCGCACACTGGTGCTCTCGCTCGCGCTGACCCACTCCTCCGAGGCGCTGAACTTCGTGCTCATCGACTTCAAGGGTGGTGCGACGTTCGCGGGCATGGCAGACATGCCGCACGTCTCGGCCGTCATCACCAACCTCGGCGACGACCTCACGCTGGTCGATCGCATGCAGGACGCGATCCAGGGCGAGATGACGCGCCGTCAGGAGCTGCTGCGTGACGCCGGCAACTTCGCCAACGTCACCGACTACGAGACCGCGCGCAAGGGCGGACGCACCGATCTGAAGCCGCTGCCCGCGCTGCTGATCGTCGCCGACGAGTTCTCCGAGCTACTGTCCGCCAAGCCCGACTTCACCGAGCTCTTCGTCGCGATCGGACGTCTGGGCCGTTCGCTGCAGGTGCACCTGCTGCTGTCCACCCAGCGGCTGGAGGAGGGCAAGCTGCGCGGGCTGGACTCGCACCTGTCGTACCGGATCGGCCTCAAGACGTTCTCCGGCGCCGACTCGCGCGCCGTCATCGGCGTCCCGGACGCGTTCACCCTGCCCGGCGGCGGCGGTCACGGCATCCTGAAGTCGGATGCCGAGACCCTCACGCAGTTCCGTGCCGCCTACGTCTCCGCGCCGCCGAAGACGCGCCGCCGGCGCCCGGGCACGGCGCCAGAGGTCGCCGAGCTCGAGCAGCCGGTCCGCGCGATCGAGGCGCGCGCCTTCACCGCGGCGCCCGTGATCGTGCAGGAGACGGTGGAGGAGCCCGAGGCCGTGCCCGAGGTGGGCGGAGCCGAGGCTCCCGAGAAGCGCGTGACCTTCGACATCGCCGTCTCGCTGATGAAGGGCCGCAGTGCGCCCGCGCACCAGGTGTGGCTGCCGCCCCTGGACGTGCCGGCGACCTTCGACGAGATGCTCGGCGATCTGGTCGAGGATCCGCAGCTCGGCCTGATCTCGCCGCGCTGGCGTCAGGCCGGCCCGCTGACGATCCCGCTCGGCATCGTCGACCGTCCGCTCGAGCAGCGCCGCGACAGCCTGACCATGAGCCTGGTCGGAGCCGGCGGACACCTCGCCATCGTCGGCGGTGCGCGCAGCGGCAAGAGCACGCTCGCCCGCAGCGTGCTGACCGGCATCGCCCTGACGCACACTCCGCAGGAGGTGCAGTTCTACGTGATGGACTTCGGCGGCGGCACGTTCGTGCCGTTCTCGAAGATGGCGCACGTCGCCGGGGTCGCGGGCCGCAACCAGCCCGACGTGCTGCGACGCATGTTCCAGGAGGTCGTGGGCATCGTCAACGCCCGCGAGCGCTACTTCACCGCCAACGCGATCGACTCGATCGAGACGTACCGGCGCCTGCGCGCGCAGGGAAGGGCGGATGACGGCTACGGCGACGTGTTCCTGATCATCGACGGCTGGCCGACCATCCGCGCCGAGTTCGACGAGATGGAGTTCGAGATCCAGTCGCTCGCCGGAAGGGCGCTCACGTTCGGTGTGCACCTGATCGTGACCACCACGCGCTGGATGGACTTCCGCACCGCGATCCGGGACACGTTCGGCTCCAAGCTCGAGCTGCGTCTCGGCGACACCAGCGACTCCGAGATCGACCGCAAGGTGGCCGCGAACGTTCCGCTGGGCCGCCCCGGTCGCGGTCTCGCGCCGTCCAAGCACCACATGCTCACGGCGCTGCCGCGCGTCGACGGCTCCGGCGACCCCGACACCCTCAGCGAGGGCGTGGAGGACCTGATCGATCGCGTGAACGCGGCCTGGAAGGGCCCGAAGGGGCCCAAGCTGCGTCTGCTGCCCGAGATGCTCGAGCTTTCGCAGCTGCAGCAGCTCGCGGCCGGCACGCCGCTGCAGAACCAGGTGCTGCTCGGCGTCGACGAGGCGGAGCTGGCGCCCACGGCGTTCGACACCCGCCGCAACCCGCACCTGTACCTGTTCGGCGACAGCCAGTCCGGCAAGTCGAGCTTCCTGCGCACCTTCGCCCGCGAGGTCATGCGCACCGCGAGCCCGAAGGACGCGCAGTTCTTCGTCGTCGACTACCGCCGTGCGCTGCTGTCCGAGATCCCCGAGGACTACCTCGCCGGGTACTACACGACCGCGCAGCAGGCCACCGAGGAGCTCGCGGGGCTCACCGAGTACCTGCGCAGCCGCCTTCCCGGCCCCGACGTCACGCCGCAGCAGCTGCGCGACCGCTCGTGGTGGACGGGTGCCGAGGTGTACGTGCTCGTGGACGACTACGACCTGGTCAACACCCAGTCCGGCAACCCGATCGCCGCCCTGCAGCCCCTGCTCGCGCAGGCGACCGACGTCGGTCTGCATCTCACGCTGGTGCGCCGATCGGGCGGTGCGTCGCGCGCCACGTTCGAGCCGGTCATGCAGACGCTGCGCGATCTGGCCTCGCCCGGCATCATGCTCTCCGGAAGCCCGGACGAGGGACCGCTGATCGGAAACGTCAAGGCGTCGCCCGCGGTCGCCGGCCGCGCCAAGGTGATCACGCGCGAGCGCGGGCTGCAGATCATGCAGCTGGCGTACGCGCCACCGTCCCAGCTGTGAGCGGATGCCGATGGGCAGATCTGCGTGGGCAGTGCTACCCATAGGCATCCTCCAGCGGGGACCATAAGGTGTTATTAGTCGCCGGACATCGGGGACACGGCCCCTCCGGGGCTGAAGCAATCGGGGCTGACACAGCCCTCAGGACCAGGAGGTGACCGTGGGCGGAGAAGTCTCTGCAGCGGATGGTGCTCTTCAGCGGGGCGCCCAGATCGTCAACCAGTCGAAGGCCGAGATCGTGGGGGAGCTGAACTCGATTCAGAACAAGCTCTCGGGCATCGGTGCATCGTGGGCCGGCTCCGGCGCCGCGGCGTTCCAGCAGACGTTCCAGGCGTGGCAGGAGAAGTCCCGCCGCATCACGAACGCGCTCGACGGATTCGAGCAGAACCTGCGCGACTCCCAGTCGGCATACACGCAGACCGACGACGCTTCTGCGCAGTCGCAGAACAAGTTCATGGGCCGTCTCGGCTGAGACCCGGAGGGAAGAACAACATGGGTGGTAACGGCTACAAGATGCAGTTCGGCGCCGTCGACGCGGCAGGTGCAGACCTGGTCGCCGGCGCAGGCAACATCGAGAACAAGCTCAACGACATGGAGAACGCGCTCAAGCCGCTCCAGGCCGACTGGACCGGTTCGGCGTCCGAGGCGTACGTCCAGGCCAAGGCGCAGTGGAACGCTGCACTGACCGAGATGAAGGCGCTCCTGCACGACATCGGTCGTCAGGTCTCGCAGGACTCGGCCGACGGCCAGGCCAATGAGAACCGCAACACCAACCGCTGGTGACCTTCCGTCACTGACGCGTCTGGCGTTCTGAACCGGCTGTCATCCCCTCGGGGATGGCAGCCGGTTTTCTCGTCGTGCGCGAAGCGGGCGGCGTGCGCCCGGCGTCGTGCGCGGGAGCTCAGTTCTCGGCGTCGGCGAGATGCCGGGCTTGGTGGCCCAGCACCTTGACCATGATGCCGCGCTGACGCAGCTCCGCCACCGTGCGCGACTCCTCGTCGCGGTCGCGGCCGAGCGCGTGCACATTGGCGACGACCAGCACATCGCCCGCGCGCAGCGTCTCGATCAGACGGGCCAGCCGGTCGCCCCAGCTCTCCAGGATCTCGGGTGCCGGATGCCGGAAGCCCTCGATCGGCACGCCGAAGCGGGTCAGGTCCTCACGCTGCTGGGTCACCGACGGCATCCCGTCGCGTGCCACCACCAGCCCGACCAGTCGGGTGCCCTCGGGGCGCGCCGACCACCAGTCGTGCTTCTCGTTCGCCAGGCACTGCGGGCACGTCGCCGCGGCGTGCGGCAGGTGCAGCGGGCTCGTGAGGGCGGCCTCCAGGCCCTGCTCGATCGAGCCCGTGCCCTTCGCATTCGTCACGTCACTCATGAACGCACCTCCGCTCCCATTCTGCGCTCCCATTCTGCCCGAGTCCGCCGACATGCGTCCCGGTGAAGGGGTCCGGGGTCAGAGCAGCCCCAGTGCGCGGACCGCGTCGCGCTCCTCGATCAGCTCCGCGACGGAGGCGTCCACCCGGGCGCGCGCCCAGGCATCCAGCTCCAGGCCTTCGACGATCCGCCAGCCTCCGTCGACCGACCGCACGGGGAACGAGCAGATCAGGCCCTCGGGCACGCCGTACTCGCCGTGCGAGACGACGCCCGCACTCGTCCAGTCGTCCGTGCCGTGCACCCAATCGCGCACGTGATCGATCGCAGCACTCGCCGCGGACGCCACCGACGACGATCCGCGCACCTCGATGATCTCGGCACCCCGCTTGGCGACGCGGGGGATGAAGGTCTGCTCCTGCCAGGCCGTCGTGTCGCCGACGCGCGCGGCCAGGGCATCCGCGACCGGCCGGCCGTCGACGGTCGCGTGCGAGACGTCGGGGAACTGCGTGGCGGAGTGGTTGCCCCAGATCGGGACACGGCGGATGCCGGCGACGGGGACGTCGAGGGTCTGCGCGAGCTGCGCCCTGGCGCGATTCTCGTCCAGCCGGGTGAGGGCGGTGAAGCGCTCGGCGGGCAGCCCGTCGGCGGACGACGCGGCGATCAGCGCATTGGTGTTGGCGGGGTTGCCTACGACGGTCACACGGACGTCGGATGCCGCGTGCGCGGCGATCGCGGCGCCCTGCGGTCCGAAGATGCCGGCGTTCGCCGCGAGCAGGTCGCCGCGCTCCATACCGGGACCGCGCGGCCGCGCTCCGACGAGCAGGGCGTGGTTCGCGCCGTCGAACGCGACGGCGGGGTCGTCGGTGACCTCCACATGCTCCAGCAGCGGGAACGCGCCGTCCTGCAGCTCGAGAGCAGCACCCTCGGCGGCTTTGAGGCCCTGCGGGATCTCCAGCAGCCGCAGCCGCACCGATTCGCCCGCCCCGAGCATGTCTCCCGCCGCGATGCGGAACAGCAGCGCGTAGCCGATCTGTCCGCCGGCTCCCGTGATCGTGATCGTCGTCGCCATGACTCCGAGCCTACGCTTCCCGCATCCGGCCTCGAGCGGGTGAAAGGGGCCCGCTCGGGGTACCTTTTCTCCATGACCTTCAATCCGGACGCCGACATCTCGGGCAACACCACCCGACGCCGCGGACGCAACACCGCGATCGCCGCGGGTGGCGGCGTGGGCGTGCTCGGCATCGTCGCACTCGTGGTCGCCCTGCTCGGCGGCCCGGACCTGACCGGCCTTGTCGGCGGCGTGCCCGGCGGTGGAGACCAGCCCGCGGCGACCGGCGAGAACACCCTCTCCGAGTGCGACACCGGCCAGGACGCGAACACGAACGACGCGTGCCGCATGGCCGGCGCCCAGGTGCTGCTCGACGACTACTGGAGCAAGCACGTCGACGGCTACGTGAAGCCCTCGCTGACGATCGTGGACGGGCAGACCCAGACGCAGTGCGGCACGGCATCCAACGCTGTCGGACCCTTCTACTGCCCGCCCGAGCAGGGCGTCTACCTCGACCCGACCTTCTTCCAGCTCATGCGCCAGCAGTTCGGAGCGTCTGCGGGATCTCTGGCCCAGCTGTACATCGTCGGGCACGAGTGGGGCCACCACATCCAGAACATCACCGGGGTGATGCGAGACCACCCCGACAACGGCACCGGCCCCACGAGCAACGGGGTGCGCACCGAGCTGCAGGCCGACTGCTACGCGGGCGCCTGGCTGAAGGACGCTGTCACGCAGAAGGACTCCAACGGCCAGAACTACCTTCAGCCGTACACCGACGCGCAGCTGAACGACGCCGTGAACGCCGCGTACACCGTGGGCGACGACCACATCCAGGAGCAGTCCGGCTTCGTGAACCCCGAGAGCTTCACGCACGGCACCAGTAAGCAGCGCCAATACTGGTTCGCTTATGGCTACAAGAACGGCCTCAGCGTCTGCGACACGTTCCAGGTCGCCGGCGACAAGCTGTAATCACAGGCGGTTCTCCCCCGCGGTATACCGGATCCGGGATACGGTGAAGGGGCCCGATCCACGGGCACTCGGGGGAGTGAAGCATGGAACTTGACGGACTGTATCCGCCTATCGAACCGTACGAGACCGGCGATCTGCTGGTCGGCGACGGCAACCGCATCCACTGGGAGCAGAGCGGGAATCCCGACGGCAAGCCCGTCGTCTTCCTGCACGGCGGTCCCGGTGGCGGCACGTCGCCCTGGCAGCGGCGCTTCTTCGATCCGGAGGTGTACCGGATCGTGCTGTTCGACCAGCGCGGATGCGGGCTCAGCACGCCGCATGCCAGTGAGCCGGACGCCGATCTGCGCTACAACACGACCTGGCACCTGGTGGCCGACATCGAGCTGCTGCGCAAGAACCTCGGCATCCAGAAGTGGCAGGTGTTCGGCGGATCGTGGGGGAGCACCCTCGCTCTCGCGTACGCGCAGTCGCACCCCGAGGCCGTGACCGAGCTGGTGCTGCGCGGCATCTTCACGCTGCGCCGGCACGAACTGGAGTGGTTCTACGAGGGCGGCGCGGCCGCGCTCTTCCCCGACCTGTGGGCCGACTACGAGGCGGTCATCCCGCCGATCGAGCGCACTCGGATGATGGAGGCGTACCACCGCCGTCTGTTCGACGCCGATCCGGAGGTGCACGTGCCGGCGGCGGTCGCGTGGACGAAGTGGGAGGCATCGACCGTGACTCTGCGCCCTGACCCCGAGCACGTCGACGAGGCGACGGATGCCGCGCACGCCACGGCGTTCGCGCGGATCGAGAACCACTACTTCGTCAACGGCGGCTGGCTTGAGGAGGGCCAGCTGATCGAGAACGTCGGCGTCATCCGCGACATCCCCGCGGTGATCGTGCAGGGACGGTACGACGTGTGCACGCCCATGATGACCGCCTGGGATCTCCACACCGCCTGGCCCGAGGCCGAGCTGGTGATCGTCGACGACGCCGGGCACTCGGCATCCGAGCCGGGCATCGCCGCAGCGCTGCGCGCCGCGACCGACCGGTTCGCTGCGCTCTGACTTGTGCGCCCGCGCTTCGCGGGTCCCATGTGGCTGTCTCCACCGCGACGAGGCGACCATATGGGACCCGCGAACGGTGGTGGGTCGACGGTCTCCTCGCTTCGCGGGGCCCAAGTGGTCGCCTCCCCGTGCATGAGGGCGCGAAGTGGGACCCGCGAGCGGAGAACGGGTGCCCAGAGCGGATGCTGATCAGGCGCGCAGCGCCTGGAGCAGCGTCCTCACGAGGCCGAGCAGACCGCCGCGGGCGCGGAAGCGCGTGAGGCCTTCGCTCACCTGCGCGGCCGTGCGGGCGGAGACGAACCACGGCGGGGTCGGCAGGATGGTGAACCGGCCGCCGCCGTTCAGGACCGGGAGCGATCGCGGGAACGGCCGGAACGGACCGCGCACGATCGAGCGCTCCACGCCGTCGAGCAGCAGCGCGTTGTGCACCACGCCGATGCCGCTGCCCACGTCGTCCAGGGTGTTGCCGGGGTATGCACCCCAGGTCAGGGTCGGGGTGATGAACCCGAAAGCCGTCCAGCCGTTGATCGCGATGGAGCCGTAGCGCAGCTCCGCGATGGCCCGCTCGAAGCCGGTGCCGAGCGCCTTCTCCGTGGCCGGGTCGATGATCAGGTTGCCGCCGAGCGTGCCCTGCAGCTTCTCGTTCGCGTGCTCGACCGCGGCATCCAGGAACTGCTGCCCGGTACCAGGCAGCTCGACCACGCCCAGCACGGGCGCGAAGTACTCGGTGTTCTCCAGCGCCGTGGCGTCCTGCCCGTCGCCGATCTCGACCAGCAGGCGGTCGGCCAGCACGAGGGCGTCGGGGTAGTCGTCGCTCGCCTGCTGCATGCGCACGGGGGATCCGGGGTACCAGATCGGGCGCTCGGGGGCGCCGGCGTAGGCGCGGCGCAGGGCGGCGCGGAACTGCTCGGCCTGCGGCCAGTCGGACGACATGATCACGACCTGCCCGGCGATGCAGTTGTGCCCGCAGTTCTGCAGCCGCATCGTGGCGACGTGCTCGGCCTGGTAGGCGAGGTCGGCGTCGGTCCACTCTCCGGGGACGACGATGATGGGCGAGACGCCGCCGAGCTCGGCGGTGATCGGCTTCTTCAGCTGAGGCCGGTTCTCCCGCCGCCGGCGCTTGCCCGTGGCGCCCGAGCCCCAGACGATCGCATCGAACGTCGCGGCCGAACCGGTGATGTGCACGTGCACCAGGTCGCGGTGCCCGGTGAGGTAGGCGCCCACAGCGGGGCCGCCGCGCACGATGCGCAGGAAGCCGGGCTCGATCAGCGGGGCGAGAGCCCGCTCGTACACGGGGACCAGGGCGTCCTGCGTGGGGTTGACCTTGAGCAGCGCGACCCGGTTGTGCGCGAGCAGCTCGTACATCACGTCGAGCACGGGGATCGAGGTGATGTTGCCTGCTCCGAGCACCAGCCCCACGCCGCCGGACGCCGAGGGCGTCAGCTGCGCGAGACCCGCGGACTCACGGGCGGTGTTCGGCGTGATGCCGGGCTGGAGCCACACCTCGCCGGTGAAGCCCGAGAGCAGGAAGCGGTCGATGCCCGTGAGCGGGAACGCGTCGACCTTCGTGCGTCCGCCCGGTGCGCGACCGATGCGCACGCCGTGCAGCGCGCTGCGACCCTCGGAGAGCTTGGTGAGGGTGTCGGCGTAGGCGTCGATCGCGCCCAGCACCGAGTACGGCCCGCTCAGCCACTCCTCGCCGCGCAGCGGATGCCCGGGGCGCAGCCCCTTGGAGTCGGCGGCCGTGCCCGCCCAGTCCTCGATCGTGGCGGCCACGCTCGTGCGCAGTGCGCGCAGCAGCGTCACGCGCTGCGCGACGGTGACGCTCGACCAGGTGCGGGAGCCCTGCTGCAGCAGTGCGATGTCGGCGTCGAGCGCCGCGCGGGTGGCGTCGTCGAGTTCCGGGGAAGCGGATGCCGCGCCCTGGCGGGCGGCATCCTTCGTCGCCGTGGTCACGGCCGCATCCTGAGTCATCGTCGTCTCCTTCGGGATGGAACCCAGCCTATGAGTTCGTGGGACCGGGTTCCACCCTCGGATGCGCGCGTCAGATCAGCGAGAGCTCGCGCAGCTTGGCCTCGACGTCGGCGTTCGACGGCTCGACGTGGTGGCTGGCGTCGGGGTAGACGACCACGGGGATGTTCGTGCGGCCCGAGATCTCCTTGGCCACATCGGCGGCGGCCGGGTCGGCGACGAGGTCGATGTAGGTGTACTCGATGCCGAGCTCGTCGAGCTGCTTCTTGGTGCGACGGCAGTCGCCGCACCAGGCGGCGCCGAACATGGTGATGGTCTCGGATGCGGGAGTGGTCATACATCCAGGGTAAGGCCGGGGCGGATGCCGAGGGTCGGCCCGGCATCCGCCTCGAGACGCCTCAGAGCACCTTGGACAGGAAGTCCTGCGTGCGGGGCTCCTTGGGGCTGTCGAAGATCTCGGCCGGCGGGCCGGACTCGACGACCTTGCCGTCGGCCATGAACACGACGCGGTCGGCGACCTCGCGGGCGAAGCCCATCTCGTGCGTGACCAGCACCATCGTCATGCCGGATGCCGCGAGGTCGCGGATCACCTGCAGCACCTCGCCGACCATCTCGGGGTCCAGGGCGCTGGTGGCCTCGTCGAACAGCATGATGCCCGGGCTCATCGCCAGCGCGCGGGCGATGGCCACGCGCTGCTTCTGGCCGCCGGAGAGGGACGCCGGCCGGGCATCCGCCTTCTCGGCCAGCCCCACACGGGTGAGCAGCTCGATGCCGCGCTTGCGCGCCTCCGCCTTGCTCAGCATCTTCAGCTCGACGGGTGCCAGCGCCACGTTCTCGAGCGCGGTCATGTGCGGGAACAGGTTGAAGTGCTGGAACACCATGCCGACGCGCTGACGCACGGCATCCAGGCTCTTCCCCTTCGCGGTGGCGATGTTCTCGCCGAGGATCAGCACCTCGCCGCTGGTGACCTCCTCCAGCCGGTTCAGGCAGCGCAGCAACGTGGACTTGCCCGAACCCGAGGGGCCGATCACCGCGACGACCTCGCCGTTGGCCACGGTCAGGTCGATGCCGGTGAGCACCTCGTTCTTCCCGAAGGACTTGTGCAGCCCGCGGACCTCGATCGGGTTGCCCGAAGCGGTGGTGACAGGACGTGTGAACGTCTGCTCGTTGTTCGTCATGGTCATCCCCTACTTGTTGAACTTCCGGTCGACCCAGTTCGAGAGAACGGTCAGCAGCCAGATCACGATGAAGTACATCGCACCGACGATGATCCAGATCTCGAACGAGCGGAACGTGGACGCGATCACGATGCGGCCCTGGTACGTCAGCTCGGCGAAGCCCAGCACCGAGAGCAGCGAGGTGTCCTTCAGCGTGATGATGAACTGGTTGATGAGGTTGGGCGTCATGATCTTGAACGCCTGGGGCATCACCACGCGGCGCATCGACGCGCCCCAGCCGAGGCCCAGCGAGCGCGAGGCCTCCATCTGGCCGGGGTCGACCGACTGCACGCCGCCTCGGACGATCTCGGTGATGTACGCTCCCGCGTTCAGCGACAGCGTGATCACACCGGCGGTGAGGGCGTCCAGCGGCTGGCCGGTCACGGCCGGCACGCCGAAGTAGAAGAAGAACGCCTGCACCAGCACCGGGGTGCCGCGGAAGATGTTGACGTAGGCGCTGGCGAGGAAGCGCAGGAACGGGTTCGTCGACAGCTTCAGGATGCCGAACAGGATGCCCAGCACCATGGCGAACAGGATCGACAGCGCCGTGGCCAGCAGCGTGAGCAGCAGACCCTGCGACAGCGGGCCGATCGACGTCTTCAGCAGCGCCAGGAAGGAGTTGTCCGACGTCGCGCCCTCGTCGTCGATCGCGAGGTAGCGGTCCACGATCTGCTGGTAGACGCCGGTGTCCTTGGCGTTCTGCAGACCGTCGTTGAACATCTTCAGCAACTCGGCGTTCTTGCCCTTGAGTACGGCGAAGCCGTAGTCCGCTCCCGGCTCGGGATCGGTGACGATCTTCAGCGGCACATTGCCGGAGGAGATGCCGAACTGCAGCACCGGCGCGTCCTCGAACGTCGCCGCCGAGTTCCCTGTGGCGACGTCGTTGTACATGTCGGCGGAGTCCTGGAAGGCATTGACCTTGAAGCCGATCTTCTTGCCGAGCTCCTTGGCGAAGTCGTAGCCGACAGTGCCCGTCTTGACCGCGACCTTCTTGTCCTTGAGGTCCTTGTACGAGGTGATGTCGCTGTCCTTGGCGACCGCCATCTGCACGCCCGACTGGAAGTACGGGTTCGAGAAGTCGAACGCCAGCTTGCGCTCGTCGGTGATGCTCATGCCGGCGATCACGCCGTCGGCCTGGCCGGCGGAGACGGCGGCGAGGGCGGCGTCGAAGCCCAGCGGCTTGATGTCGACCTTGAATCCCTGGTTCGCGGCGATCGCGCGCATCAGGTCCATGTCGATGCCGACGTTCTTGCCGTCCAGCTGGTAGATGAACGGGGCGAAGGTGGTGTCGGTGGCGATGGTGAACTCGCCGTGGGTCTGCGCGGTGTCGGTCGCGAAGCCCGGGTTCTTCGGCAGCTCGCCCGGCTTGCCCGGGTCGAGCTTGTCGTTGCCGAGTGCGGCCTTGCCCTCGCCGATCGCCGCCGCCTTCGGGGCGTTCTCGCCGAGGTAGTCGTCGAGGATCTTCTGGTACGTGCCGTCGGCGATCAGGTTCTTCAGGCCCTCGTTGAACGCCTTGCGGAGCGCCTCGTTGGCGCCCTTCTTGACGCCCATGCCGTAGCTGGAGGCCTTCTCCTGGGGCGTGACCGTCTTCAGGTCGACGTTGCCGGTGGCGATGCCGTAGGCCAGGATCGGGTAGTCGTCGAACACGGCGGCGGAGTTGCCGGTGGTGACGTCGTTGTAGGCGTCGGCGGCATCCTGGAACCCGGTGACGGTGAAGCCGTACTGCTTGCCCAGGTTCTCGGCGAAGGTGTAGCCCTCGGTGCCGGTCTTCGCGGAGACGGTCTTGTCCTTGAGGTCCTCGTAGCCCTTGATGGCGGCGTCGTTCTTGCCCACCGCCATCTGGATGCCGGAGTCGAAGTAGGGGTTCGAGAAGTCGAAGGTCTTCTGGCGCTCCTTGGTGATGGACATGCCCGCCATCACGGCATCCGCCTGACCGGCCGTCACCGCGGCGAGTGCGCCGTCGAAGCCGAGCACGTCGACCTTGACGTCGAAGCCCTGGTCCTCGGCGACGGCCTTGATCAGGTCGATGTCGATGCCGCGCAGCTCGCCGTCGCGCTGGAACTCGAACGGCGCCCAGGTGGTGTCCGTCGCGATCGTGAAGGTCTTGCCCTTGACGCCGTCATCGGCGGCGGCGGGCTTGGTCGCGGCGTTCGCGATGCCGACCGCGCCGCCCACCGTGAACAGCAGGATGAGCAGCGTGGTGAGGCTCGCCAGTAGCGGCAGGCGATTCTCGCGCCACCAGTTCGCAGGGTGTCTGAGCAGAGTCATGCAGTCCTCTTCGTCTGGGCGTCTTCGGCATCGTGCGTGTTTCCGGCCCGTGCCACCTTACCCGCCCGCGGAATCCGGGCCCCGGTTCTCTGACGTGCCGCCGGGCAGGGGAGTCGCCGGCGCGGATTCGCCGCACAGCGAAAGATGGCACGATTGAAGCCGCGTCGCATCACTCCGGGGAGGTCTGCCGATGAGCGCCTCCGTCACGGTCACGGCCGTCACAGTGATCGTCCCGACGTACAACGAACGCGACAATGTGGCCGAGCTCGTCGCGCGCACCGCCGCCGCGCTGGAGGGGGTCGACGCCGAGATCCTCTTCGTCGACGACAGCTCCGACGGCACCATGGACGAGATCGTGCGCGTGGCGGCATCCGCTCCGATTCCCGTCCGCGGCATCCACCGCGAGCACAACACCGGCGGGCTCGGCGGCGCCGTCGTGCGAGGGCTGTCCGAGGCCGCGCACGACGCCTGCATCGTGATGGACGGTGATCTGCAGCATCCGCCCGAGCTCCTGCCCGCCCTGCTCGCTCGATTCGGAACCGGGGATGCCGATGTCGTCGCCGCCTCGCGCTACATCGGCGGAGGCGACACCGCGGGACTCGGCACCGCGGTGCGCCGGGGCGTCTCGAAGGCCGCGACCGCCGTGACCAAGGCGATGTTCCTGCGCCGGCTGTGGCGCAGCACCGATCCGATGACGGGCTTCTTCCTCGTCGACCGCTCGCGGCTCGACGTCGGCACGCTGCGCCCGGAGGGCTTCAAGATCCTGCTGGAGATCCTCGTGCGCGGGGGCTCGGCGGGGCCGCTGCGGATCGCCGAGGTGCCGATGGAGTTCGGCGCGCGCCGGCACGGCACTTCGAAGGCGAGCCTGCGGCAGGGCGCCATGTTCCTCGCGCACCTGGCCCGGCTGCGGTTCGGCAAGATGGGCCTGTTCGCGATGATCGGCGGCGTCGGCGCGGTCGCGAACGTCGGCATCATGTGGGCGCTCACGCACCTCGGCATGGACTACGTGCTCGCGGCGGTGATCGGCGCGGTCGTGACCATCGCCGGCAACTTCGTGCTGCAGGAGCTGTTCGTCTTCCGCGACGAGCGCGCGGACGCCTCCCGGCTGTGGGTGCGCTTCGCGGCATCCGCGTCGTTCAACGGCATCGAGGCGGCGCTGCGCATCCCCGTGATGGCGCTGATGGTGGAGTCCTGGCACATCTCGGCTGTGGTCGCCACCGCGATCTCGCTCGTAGTGGCGTTCTTCGCGCGGTTCCTGTTTCATGCGCTGGTCGTCTACGCGCCGCGGAGACGCCGGGCGGATGCCGTGGAGGAGCCGCCCGTCGACACCGCGGCCATCCGCGTGCTGAAGGCCATCGATGCGGAGGCCATGCGCCCGGGCGAGCTCTGACCCCCGGCGTGCGGCGCGCGCCCGACCGCATTATCCTGGGCCGGTGAGCGACTACGCGACTGGGGGCAGATTCCGACTGGGGCGGATGCTGCCGCGTGATCCGCATGAGCCGCACCGCGTCGCGAGCTCGCTCGAGCTGTTCTTCGACCTCGTCTTCGTGATCTCGGTGAGCACCGCCTCCAGTCAGCTGCATCACGCGCTGTCCGAAGGCCATGCGGCGACCGGGATCACGTCGTACCTGATGATCTTCTTCGCGATCTGGTGGGCGTGGATGAACTTCACCTGGTTCGCGACGTCGTTCGACGTCGACGACTGGCTGTACCGCGTGGTGACGATCGTGCAGATGGCCGGGGTGCTCGTGCTCGCGGCCGGCATCGCGCCGGTCTTCGACGCGCACGAACCCGACTTCACGATCGTCGTGGCCGCGTACGTCGTGATGCGCGTGGCCATGATCGTGCAGTGGCTGCGGGCATCCCGCACGAATCCTGCGCTCCGTCGCACCGCCCGCACCTACGCCATCGGCATCGGCGCCGTGCAGGTGCTGTGGGTGGGCTTCCTCTTCATCCCGGACAGCATTCAGCTGCCGGTGTTCATCGTGCTCATGCTCACCGAGATCTCCGTGCCGATCATCGCCGAGCGGCAGGGGTCGACGCCCTGGCATTCGCACCACATCACTGAGCGGTACAGCCTGTTCACCCTGATCGTGCTGGGCGAGAGCCTGCTGGCATCGGCCACCGCGATCATCGGCGCGCGGGAGGAGGTGGAGTCCATCGGCCCGCTGATCTGGATCGCGGCGGTGACCCTGATCTCGGCCGCGGCGATGTGGTGGATCTACTTCTGGCCGCCCCACCACCACGCGATCTCCACGCTGCGCAGCTCGCTCACCTACGGCTACGCGCACTACTTCGTGTTCGCCGCGGCGGCGGCCTTCTCGGCCGGTGTGGAGGTGCAGATCGACGAGCTCACCGGGCACACCGAGCTGGGCTTCGTCCCCGCCTCCTTCACGACCAGCGTGCCGATCGCGGTGTTCCTGCTCGGGATCTGGATCGTGGCGATCCGCGACAACGCGGACCGCGTGGTGAACACGGTCGTGCCGCTCGGCGCGGTGCTGGTGCTGCTCGACGCAGTGCTGCCCGTGCCCGTCACCCTCACTGCGGTCATCCTCGTCGCCATCGTGGTGGTGCTGGTGCTGCGTCCGCCGGTGCGCAAGGAGCACAGCGCCCGCTGACCCCGCGCGTGCTGCGGGGTGTTCCGGCGGCGCCTCGCGGCGTCGCGGATGAGTTCGGCTGTTGACATGACGCCGTCGGCCCATTACTGTCGTCTGCAGTTATTGATCGTCTGATCAATACGTCGAGGAGGACAGCATGGGATGGCGGATGCCGCACGAGGGCGACCCGCACGAGCGCACCTGGATGGCCTTCCCTCGCGCCGGCGCCACGCTGGGCACGGGGGATGAGCACCGGGAGAGCGGCTACCGGGCGTGGGCCGACACCGCGCTCGCCGTCGCCGAGTTCGAACCCGTCACCCTTCTCGTCGACCCGACCGAGACCGACCGCGCTCGCCGCATGCTCGGTACGGCCGTCGACTTCGTCGAGGCCCCCGTGGACGAGTTCTGGCTGCGCGACTCCGGCCCCACCTTCGTCGTCGACGACGAGCGACCAGGCGTGCTCGGCGCCGTGGACTGGATCTTCAACGGCTGGGGCGCACCGGCCTGGGCGGAATGGCAGAAGGCGGCCCAGCACGCGCGGATCGTCGCCGGCCAGGTCGGCGCCGAAATCGTCTCCAGCCTGCTGGTGAACGAGGGCGGCGGCATCCACGTCGACGGCGAAGGCACCGTGCTCGCCACCGAGACCGTGCAGCTGGACTCCCGCCGCAACCCGCTCGCCGACAGGGCCCGTGTCGAGGCCGAGCTCGCCCGCACGATCGGCGCGCAGAAGGTCGTCTGGCTGCCGCGCGGGCTCACCGCCGACTACGAGGAGTTCGGCACCAACGGGCATGTCGACATCGTCGCGACCATTCCCTCACCCGGACGGATGCTGCTGCACTCCCAGCAGGATGCCGGACATCCCGACCACGCCGTGACCCGTGAACTGCGCGAGCACCTCGCCCAGCAGACGGATGCCGCGGGCCGCTCGTTCGAGATCGTCGACCTGCCCGCGCCCGCAGCGCTGCGCATCGACGGCGAGTTCGTCGACTACAGCTACGTGAACCATCTCGTGGTCAACGGCGGCGTCATCGCGTGCGGGTTCGGCGAGCCCGAGGCGGATGCCAGGGCGCGGAGCATCCTCGACGACGCGTATCCGGGCCGGCGCGTCGTGACCGTCGACGCTCGCCCGATCTTCGCGCGGGGCGGCGGCATCCACTGCATCACCCAGCAGCAGCCCCTGCTGCCGTCGGACGGGGGTGTCGCATGATCGACGTCCTCGAGGCATCCATCGCCGGCCTCCGCGCCGCGCTCGAGGACGGCAGCACCACTGCTGTCGCGCTCGTCGACGCCTACCTCGCTCGCATCGACGCCTTCGACGCGCCGGGCACCGAGACCGCCCTGAACGCGGTCGTCGTGCGCAATCCCGCCGCGCGAGCCGAGGCGGCCGCGTCGGACGCCCGCCGCGCCGCCGGAGAGACGCGCGGGCCGCTGGACGGCATCCCCTACACGGCCAAGGACAGCTATCTGGTGGCGGGTCTCACCGCGGCATCCGGGTCCCCGGCGTTCGCCGACCTCGTCGCCCAGCGCGACGCGTTCACGATCGAGCGGCTGCGCGCGGCAGGCGCGATCTGCCTCGGTCTCACGAACATGCCGCCGATGGCCAACGGCGGCATGCAGCGCGGCGTGTACGGCCGCGCGGAGAGCCCCTACAGCGCCGACTGGCTGACCAGCGCGTTCGGCTCGGGCTCGTCGAACGGCTCGGGCACGGCGACGGCCGCCAGCTTCTGCGCCTTCGGCCTCGGCGAGGAGACCTGGTCCAGCGGTCGCGCTCCCGCATCGAACAACGCGCTGTGCGCCTACACACCCTCGCGCGGTGTGATCTCGGTGCGCGGCAACTGGCCGCTGGTCCCCACGATGGACGTCGTCGTTCCGCACACCCGCACGATCGCCGATCTGTTCGAGGTGCTCGACATCGTGGTGGCCGACGATGCCGATGCGCGCGGTGACTTCTGGCGCGGGCAGCCGTGGGTCACGATCCCTGCGGCATCCGAGGTGCGGCCGCCGTCGTACGTCGCGCTGGCGCCGTCCGGGGCGGACGAGGCGCACCGCACCCTCGCGGGGCGTCGTTTCGGCGTGCCGCGGATGTACATCAACGCCGACCCGGATGCCGGGACCGGCACCACGATCGGCGGCCCCACCGGCAGCCGCATCGAGACCAGGGCATCCGTCATCGCCCTGTGGGAGCGGGCCCGTCGCGACCTCCAGGCCGCGGGCGCAGAGGTGGTCGAGGCCGACTTCCCGCTGGTGACGAACTACGAGGGCGATCGAGCGGGCGCGCCCACGCTCAAGACCCGCGGCCTGATCAGCGAGCGGTTCCTGTGCTCGGAGATCGAGGACCTCTCCGCCTGGGCGTGGGACGACTTCCTGCGGGCGAACGGAGACCCCGCGCTCGACCGCCTCGAGGTGGTCGACGGGGCACGGATCTTCCCGCAGCCCGAGGGCGCCCTGCCCGACAGGTACACCGGTTTCGACGACGACATCGCCGAGTACCCGCGGTTCGTGCGCGAAAGGCCGCACGCGGCGTTCACCGACATCCCGCACCTCGAGGAGGGTGTGCGCGGGCTCGAGGAGACCCGGCGGATCGACCTCGAGGAGTGGATGGACGGCCTCCGCCTCGATGCCGTGGTGTTCCCCGCCGTCGCCGACGTCGGGCCCGCCGACATGGACGTGAACCCGGCATCAGCCGACGCCGGCTGGCGCAACGGGGTCTGGGTCGCGAACGGCAATCTCGCGATCCGGCACCTGGGCGTGCCGACGGTCACCGTGCCGATGGGCACCATGGCCGACATCGGGATGCCGGTCGGTCTCACCTTCGCCGGTCGAGGATGGGACGACACCGCCCTGCTCCGCCTTGCCGCCGCCTTCGAGGCGACCGGCGCACGCCGCACGCCGCCGCCGCGCACGCCCGCCCTTCCCGGAGAGGAACTCTCATGACCTCGCCGTTCCCCCGACCCGACCACCGCTTGCAGATCGTCGTCGACGCCGCGGACCCGTTCGAGCGCGGCGCCGACCGGGGCCGGCAGCTGCGCGACACGCTGCCCGGCACGATCGACGCCTACGACCGGCTGTTCCGTCTCGGCGGCATCGACGAGCGCACGGTGCGCGACGACGCCGAGCGGCTGCTCGACGCGATCGGCGGCCACCGTCCGGCGCTGCGCACGCAGATCGAGGGCACAGCTGTTCCCGGCGGTGCTGATCACCGCCTTCGGGGTCGTGCTGGGCGGCACGGTCGGGCCGGAGAGCCTCGCGAACGGCATCTCGCTGAACGGCATGACGACCTACACGGCGAGCATGGCGCTGCAGTCGATCGGCGTGCCGATCCGCCGCATCCCGTCCGCGATCCTGATCGGCGCGCTCGGCTGCGCGTTCACGATCGTGCTGGTGCTGGCGTCCGACCTGATCAGCGCCGTCAACCTCATGCTGCAGTTCCTGCTGGTCATCTCGGTGCCCACCATGGGCGTCTACGTGGCCGACATCGTGCTGCGCCGCAACCGCTACGACGGCCTCGAGCTGTTCGATGAGCGGCCGGGCGCCCCGTTCTGGTACCGCGGCGGCTTCGGCATGGCCGGGGTCGTGGCCGTCGTCGTCGGGGGCGTCGCCACCGCGCTGTTCCTGTCCACCACGGTGTGGGTCGGCCCGCTGGGCGCCGCGCTCGGCGGGGTGGACCTGTCAGTCCCGGTGGGGCTGATCGTCTCCGTGGGGCTGTACGCGCTGCTCGCCCGCAGGACGATCCGCGCGCAGATCGCGTGATGGCCTGATCGGACAGGGATCGGCCGCCCGCACCCGGGGGCGGGGTTGTCAACCCCCTTCAGAACGCGGGCGGGCTCGGTCACCGTGGTCCCAGTGGCGACGACCCGACGCCACCTGAACGAAGGGAACCGTCATGACCATCGGAACCGGAATCGTCCTGTTCGTGATCGGAGCGATCCTCGCCTTCGCATTGAACGTGCAGGTCCCGTGGGCGGATCTCCACATGATCGGCTACATCCTGATGGGCGCGGGTGTCGTCGCGTTCCTCGTCGGCATCGTGCTGATGGCACGTCGCCGGCGCACGGACGTCGTCACGCGCACGGACGGAACCGTCGACGGAGGCAACGTCTCGCGTCGGTCGGTGCGTGAGCCCGGCGGCGACGAGGTGTTCTGACCGGAAGCGGCGGCCGGGTCATGATGGCCCGGCCGTTCACCGCGTCCGGCGCGCGTTCCAGGAGCCGGGGCGCGCTTTTTGTGAGTCAGGCGGGCGTCGGCGCCGCGAGCACTGCTTCGGGCTCGGGCTCCTCGGCGGTGACGAGAGCCTCCAGCGCATCGGTGCGGTTGCGGAATCGCGAGGGGAGCGTGACGTGCCGGAACCAGCGCACCTCCACGTGACCGTCCTCCTCGATGATGCAGGCGACGAGGTGGTGCGGGTCGCCGGCGGGGAAGCGCATGTCGATGATCATCCAGTCATCGGGGGAGACCTGGTGCAGCATGAAATCGTCCGACATCGCATCCTCCTGAGCGTCTGGTCCCCCGACTCTGCTCAGTGTGCGCCACCGATGCTGTGAACGAGCGGGGATTGACGGCGATCAGAGGCGTCTGGTAGCCGGACCGGACGCCGCGATCAGGGGACGATGACCAGCTTTCCGCGCACGTGGTGCGTCTGGCTGGCACGGAAGGCATCCGCGACTCCCTCGAGCGGGAAGGTCTTCGCGATCTCCACCTTCAGCACGCCCTCCGCCGCCATGGCCGCGAGTCGCGCCGTCTGCTCGCCGTCCGGGCGCACCCAGATGTTCCGGCCGCCGTGCTGGGTGACGGACGGGTCGGCGATCGACACGTGCACGCCGTCGTCCGCCAGCACCGCGAGGGTGACGTCCAGCATCCCGCCGGCGAAGTCGGCGACCGCGTCGACGGGCCCGCCGTTCAGGGCGAGGACCCGCTCCGCGAGCCCCTCGCCGTAGGTGACGGGGTGCGCGCCGAGGCTGCGCAGGTAGTCGTGGTTGGCCTCGGATGCCGTGGCGATCACCCGTGCGCCGCAGGCGTGCGCGATCTGCACGGCGAAGCTGCCGACACCGCCGGAGCCACCGTGGATCAGCACGGTGCGCGCGTGCAGCTCGCCCAGCGCGTCGACCGCACGCAGCGCGGTGCCGCCGGCGAGCGGGAGGGCTCCTGCTTGCTCCCAGCTGAGGGCCGCGGGCTTGTGCGCGACCGCGCGCACGGGCACGTCGACGCGCTCGGCGAAGGTCCCGCCGCCGACCGTGTCGGTGCGCGCGTAGGCCATCACCTCGTCGCCGACCTGGAACTCGGGAGTGTCGAGCCCCACGGCCACGACCACGCCGGCGACATCCCAACCGGGGATCACGGGGAACTGCGTGGGCATCAGGGCGTCCAGCCCGCCGGCCATGAGCTTCCAGTCCACGGGGTTCACGCCCGCGGCGCGCACCTCGATGATCACGGATGCCGGGGACAGCTTCGGCTCGGGGACATCACGCACTTCGAGGGTGTCGAGATCCTGGCTGAAACGGTGATAGACGACGGCGCGCATGCAGGCCTCCTCAGGGACGTGTCCTCCACTCTCGCACGCGTGCGCACCCACCGGGCCGAAGTTCCGGGATGAGGAACGATCCCGGGCTACAGTCCCTGCCCGGCGTCCCACAGCCGTTCGGTGCGGCCGGCGAGCAGCGCATCCAGCGAGATCGCCTGGGCGTCCGTGAGCGACGCGACGTAGTCGATGATGCCCCGGCCCCGCGCGAGCGCGTCGAGATCGGCATCCGTGCGCGACTCCACCAGCTCCGGGGCGTCCTTCCGCAACCGGCGGTAGTCGTCGGTGGAGAGCTCGACCAGGTCGATCAGCCGGCGCGGGGCGCGACGGGCGTCGCGCGGATCGTCGAGCCAGGCGGTGAAGCCGTCGACCAGGCGCTCCAGCACGCTGGCCTGACCGCGCTGGTAGACGGTGAGGTCGGGGCGCTCCAGGATGAACCGCTCATGCAGGAACTTCAGCACCGCGACCTCGTGCCAGGCCTGCCGGTTCAGGGAGACGTGGCCGCAGCGGATGTGCGGATGCCGGTGCACCTCCACCGAGGACTGCAGACGCGCGATCCACCCGCTGGTGAACCTCGCGAGGGTGCGCTCGCTCGCCAGGGAGCCGTCGAACGGCTCGGCGACGAGCCCGTCGATGACCTCCGTCTTGACCTTCGCGACCGCCTCGCTGAAGGCGTCGGGGTCGGCGATCCAGGCATCCTTCTCCTTGAGTCGCCGCCAGAGCAGCTCCAGCGAGGAACCAGGCATGCGGGAGTCGGCGGCCAGCGCAGCGACGTCGGAGGCGCGCAGGGTCGCGAGCTCGCGGTGCCAGGTGCGGAACTCGGCCGACAGCGTGGCGGGGTTCAGCAGACCCGCACGGTAGAAGTCGTCGAGGTCGTGCAGCGAGTAGGCGATGTCGTCGGAGATGTCCATGATCGAGCACTCGACGGTCTGCTGCCCCGGCTCGATCAGCGGGTACGCCGACAGGGCTCCGCGGGCATCCTGCTCGTCGATCGCGTAGAAGTTGAACTTACTCGCGCCGCCCCGTCGTGCGCCGCCCTCGCCGCGCCGCCAGGGGTATTTCAGCACGGCGGCGCGCACGGCCGCGGTGAGGTTGAGACCGACGCCGGGGCGGTCGTGCTCGTCCAGGCGGGTGAGGATGCGGTAGGTCTGCGCGTTCCCCTCGAAGCCCTCCTGCAGTCCGAACCGGGTGCGTGCGAGGCGGTCGAGTGTCTGCTCGCCGAGGTGCCCGAACGGCGGATGCCCGAGGTCGTGCGCCGCCGAGGCCGCCTGCACGACGACCGGGTGGGCGCCGCCGAGCTCCCCGACGATCCGGCCGCGCTCGTCGGTGCGCGTGGACAGGTGGGTGGCGATCGCGCGGGCGACGGCCGCGACCTTGATGGAGTGCGTCAGGCGGTTGTGCACCGCGAGGCCCGCGCCGGCCTGCGAGATCACCTGCGTCACGGCCGAAAGCCGCGAGTAGTACGGCGAGAAGCGGATGCGCTCCACGTCCACACGGAAGTCGGGATGCCCCTCGGCCTGCTGGAACTCGTCGAGCGTCTCGGGCAGGCGTCGCGTCTGGCGCGGGTCATCCGTCATCCGCCCAGTGTGGCACGCGACGGGGGGCGCTGACGTACTCCTCCGGGAGTACGAGTGGGGACGACCACGAGCGGATGCCGCGCGCGGGGCGCGAGAACTAGCATCGGAGGATGCCGGATCCGCAGCGCTTCGCCGACCAGGGCGCCGATCCCCTGGACGGCGCGGGCTGGGGCCCTCCCGCGCGAGTGGGACGGCGCCTTCGCCTGGTCGCGCCGGTGGTGCTGAGCCTGCTGATCCAGGTGCCGGCGGCGGTGTGGATCACGGTGCGCACGGCGCCGCACGTGCCGCACTGGCCGGTCGTGCTGCACATCGTGCTCGCGGTCGCAGGACCGCTGGCGCTCCTGGCGCTGCGCCGGTTTCCCGGCCCGACGGTCGCGGCGGTGGCGGGGTTCGCGCTGCTCGACGTGCTCACCACCCCGATCGGCGGTCCGCCGTACATCGCACTGGCGTTCGCGGTGATCGGCGCGGTCGCCCGCGGCGCGATCGTGTGGGCGGCGATCTCGGTCGGCGTCGGCTGGGCATCCGCCATCCTGATCGGCACGCTGATCGACCGCACCTGGTTCCCGGGCGTGGTGGTCGCGGCGACGGTCGGACTCGCCGTGTGCTTCGCGATCGGCACCGGGCTGCGCTCGCGTGGGGCGAGGCGCGCGGCGATGCGCGCCGAGATCCAGCACCGCCGCCGCAGCGCCGAGGAGCAGGAGCGGGTGCGCATCGCCCGCGAGCTGCACGACGTGCTGGGTCACGCCCTGTCGCAGATGAACGTGCAGGCGGGCGTGGGGCTGCACCTGTTCGATCGCGATCCTGAGCAGGCGCGCGCCGCGCTGCAGAACGTGAAGGACACGTCCAAGCTCGCGCTCGAGGAGGTGCGCGGAGTGCTCGGCGTGCTGCGTGAGGGCGAGGTGCCCCTGGTACCGCAGGCCGAGCTCGCCGAGCTGCCGCGACTGATCGCGGGTGTCACCGGATCCGGCCTGGAGGTAGCGCTCGACGATCGCCTCGACGGGCAGGAACCGGGCCGCGCCGCGCAGTTCGCCGCCTACCGGATCGTGCAGGAGGCGCTCACCAACGTCGTCCGGCATGCGGATGCCGCACATGCGCGGGTCGTGCTGGAGCGGCGCGATGCGCAGCTGATCGTCACGATCAGCGACGACGGCGCCGGGCTCGGCGGCGTGGATCCGGCGGCCGCCGGCCACGGGGGAGTCCTCGGGATGCGTGAGCGCGCGGAGCTGCTGGGCGGTGGCATCCGCTTCTCCGACCGCCCCGGCGGCGCCGAGGTCGTCGCCGAGCTGCCCTGGGGGAGGACGTCATGATCCGTGTCGCGCTGGCCGACGACCAGCTGCTCGTGCGCGCCGGGTTCCGTGCGCTGCTGGACGCCGAGGACGACATCGAGGTCGTCGCGGAGGCTGCCGGAGGCCGGGAGCTGCTCGAGCGCATCCGGGTGACGCCCGTCGACGTGGTGCTGATGGACATCCGGATGCCCGACGGCGACGGCCTGTGGGCCACCGAGCAGATCGCCGAGGACCCGGCGCTGCAGGACGTGCACGTGGTGATCGTGACGACCTTCGAGCTGGACGAGTACGTCGCCCGCGCGGTGCGCGCCGGCGCCGCCGGGTTCCTCGTGAAGGACACCGAGCCCGCCGACCTGGTGCGGGCGGTGCGTGCGGTCGCCGAGGGCGACGCGCTGCTCTCTCCCGGGGTCACCCGGCGGCTGCTGGACCGGCTCGCCGTCGGTCTGCGGGAGGCTCCGGATGCCGCGCAGCTCGACGTGCTCACCGAGCGCGAGCGCGAGGTGCTGCGGCTGGTGGGCCTCGGGCTCAGCAACGACGAGATCGCCGTCGAGCTCTTCCTCAGTCCGCTCACCGCGAAGACGCACGTCTCCCGCATCCTGTCCAAGTTGCGGGCCCGCGACCGGGTGCACCTGGTCGTGATCGCGTACGAGACCGGCCTCGTCGCGCCCGGCTGGCGGTAGCGTCCGCTGCTGCGGGTACTCCCGCGGGAGCATCCGGAGTCACTCCCCGGGGCGGATTCGCCCGGCGAGCGATCGGACGACGCTGGAGTCATCGGTCGAGACACGGCCGATGAAAGGAAGGGCATCATGCTCGCAGCAACCGCGGCCGTCGCCGCACACGCCGGATGGGGCGTCGCCCCGTTCTGGCCGTTCTTCTTCATCGGCCCGGTGATGTTCCTCATCATCGTGGCCCTGCTCATCACCCTCATCGTGCGCCGCCGGCGCTACTGGGGCGGGCCCTGGCAGGCGGCTCCCGGCGGAGGGGCTCCCTGGATGCGCGGTGCGCAGAGCCGCAGCGCCGAGCAGATCCTCGCCGACCGGTTCGCCAGGGGCGACGTCGACGAGACCGAGTACCGTGCGCGCCTGGAGGTGCTGCGCGCCAACCGTCCGGAGGCCTGAGGCTCTCCGTTCGGCCGCTGAGACTTCCGTCCTGGCATGAGACCCGCACTCCGGTGTCTCATGCCGGGGCGGAAGTCTCGTTCTGGGGCGCCCGGTCTCCTCGCGGCGCGAGATCGGGGCCCGTTGCGGCGCGAAGTGTGCGAGGGTGGGGATATCCCCACATGACGGTCCCCCGGGCCGCGCCTCTTGGCAACGGGTTTCAGTGGAGAGACAACCAGAGGAATCGTCATGGGCAAGTTCATCTATGAGAGTGCGCAGAAGGTGGAGATCGAGGATCGCGCGCTGCTGCACATGCAGCTCGTGATCACTGCGAAGCTTCGACGCAGCGAGCCGTTCCCGTTCTCCTGGCGGGAGGACGTCAGCGTCGGTGGAGGCCGGACCACGGTCTGGATGCACGCGAACAGCGCTCTCGTGTTCAAGTACTACGGCAGTCGTCAGCCGAGCGTGAACCGCGCATGGGTGGATGCCCTCGCCTTCACCGCGAACTCGCCGGGCGGGCTGTATCTCACGCCGGAACCTGCGTCGACGGGGTCGATCCTGCGAGAGACCGCGGACGCGCTCGCATAGGCATCCTGTGCCTCGCCGACCCGCTCAGCCGAGTTCGATCCCTGCGTGGACGGCGGTCACATCCCGCGCAGTCGTTCGAGGGAGATGAGCCCCTCGATCATGGGTCCCGCCGTCACGAGGTACATCAGGGCGAGGAAGACCGCGTACGTCAGGCTGAATCCGATGCAGGCGGCGAGACTGCCGTGCTCGCCGAAGTGCGCGCGCAGCTTGCGCATGAACTGGGCGGGATGGCGCACGTCCCAGCTGTTGAATCGCGGGTAGCGGCCCAGATACATCCCGAGTCCGAGCAGAACCAGGATGACCGCGACGGCGATGAGGGGCGCGGGCTCGAGGAAAGCGGTGGCGTAGTCGCCGTACACGGTCAGGGTGAAGACGTAGTGGGCGAGGAACACGTTGAGGACGGTGTTGAGAACGCCCGACATGGCGAGGGTGATCACCAGGATGATGTCGTACCAGAGCGGCACGTCCTCGTCCTCGTGGCGGTGCGACTGGTTCAGCTCGGTGATCAGGTAGCTCGCGTTGGGGGGCAGGGACAGCCAGACGATCCCGGGCAGGATCAGGACGATGGACCCAACGGGGCGCAGGATGCCGAGCAGCAGGACGCCCCCGATACCACCGACGAGCAGCACGATGATCGGGACCACCGACAGCCAGATGTTCCAGAGCATCGGCCGGTACAGCCGCGTGCGGTACACCAGCGCCCGGAACACGATGAGCCCGGAGGGGCGTGAGGAACGAACTGGTGACAACTGATCGTTAGTGCCGGGAGGCGCTGGCGGGGAGGATGTCATCATGCCAGGTCCCTATCCCAGAGAGTTCTGCGAAGACGTTGTCGCGGTCGCTCGTCGCCGCGAGAGCGGCGTCACCATCAAACAGATCGCCACCGACTTCGGCATCAGTGAAGCACCCCTGCAGAACTGGCTCCGCCAGGCCGACGTCGAGGACGGCAACCGTCCCGTTCAGACCGCCGCCGATGCCGCCGAGGCCCGGGAGTTGAAGAAGCGGATCCGCCTCCTCGAACAAGAAAACGAGGTCCTTCGCCGTGCAGCGGCGTATCTGTCGCAGGCGAACCTGCGCCTCGGTGGCTCCCCAAAATGACGTACCCGCTCGTTTCCGAGCTCGCCGAATCGGGAATCCCTGTGACGGTGTCGTGCCGGGTCCTCGAGCTTGCAAGACAGCCCTACTACCGGTGGCGAGACGCCCCGGTCCGGGACGGACGCCGATGTGCTCCGCGCGTATCGGATCAACGCGCTGCATGACGCACACCGTGATGACCCGACGTTCGGCTACCGATACCTCGCCGACGAGGCCCGGCGGGCGGGGTGGAGGATGAGCCGGCGGACGGCCTGGAAGCTGTGCTCGCAGGCCGGGATCCTCTCGTCCGCGCAGCGCCGGCGACGTGGGAAGGGCAAGAAGGCCGGCCCGCCGGTGTTCGACGATCACGTGCAGCGGGTGTTCCGCGCCGATGCCCCGAACCGGCTGTGGCTCACGGACATCACGGAGCATTGGACGAGCGAAGGCAAGCTCTACTGCTGCGCGATCAAAGACGTGTTCTCCAACCGGATCGTCGGATACTCGATCAGCGACCGGATGACCGCGAAGCTCGCCGTCGATGCCGTCCGCAACGCAGTCGCCCGCCGAGGTGAGGTCGCCGGCTGCATCCTGCACGCCGACAGGGGCAGCCAATTTCGGAGTAGGGCGATAGCCCGCGAGCTGCGCCGTCATGACATGGTCGGATCGATGGGTCGCGTCGGCGCCGCGGGAGACAACGCGGCCATGGAGAGCTTCTGGTCGCTTCTCCAAACGAACGTGCTCAACCAGCAGCGCTGGGCCACTCAGCAGGAGCTGCGGCTGGCCATCGTGGTCTGGATCGAACGGAAGTACCACCGCCAGCGAGCTCAGGACACCCTCGGTGGCTTGACGCCCATCGAGTTCGAAGCCAAGCTAGCCGAGCCGCTCACACTCGCGGCCTAAACCGAACCTGTCACCAGTTCGTTCCTCACGCCCATCTTCGCATCCTCATTCGCCATCGCCGACCGTGGGATGGACCCCACTGCTGCCTTCACCGCGAGTCTGTGCGCAAGCTGTCGCGATCGTCGCGCTCATCGGCTGGGGTGCGCTCTCGGATCGGATCGGACGCAGGCCGCTGGCGATTGCCTTCGGTGTTTCGGCCATCCTGTTCTTCTATCCGCTGTCGCAACTCATCAGCGATCAGCCCTGGACCCTCTTCGTCGCTCAAGCGGCCGGCATGAGCATCTGGGCGATGGGTGCCGGAATGTATCCCGCCTTGATCTCCGAGCTCTTCCCCACTCGCATCCGCGCGACCAGCGTTGCGATCGGCACGTCGATCTCGGTTGCAGTCTTCGGCGGAACCGCACCGTACCTGTTGACCTGGACGGGGCAGATCGGGGCGTCGTGGGTCTTCTGGGTGTGGACATCGGTCCTCGCGGCGCTCGCCATCGTGGGGGCGCTCGTGATGAAGGAGACCCGAGGAACGGACATGGATTCCGTGGGTTGGCCGTTCCGCAGAGGCGGCGCGACGAGTGCGTCCGATCAGACGCCCGGGGCGCCGATCGTGCTCTCGCGCACCACGAGCTGAGCGTCGTACATCCGCTCGGTGGGCCCGGTTCCGGACACGATCAGTTCGAGCGCGTCTTCTGCCATCTCCCGTAGCGGCTGATGCACGGCAGTGAGCGGAGGCCACGTGAACTGTGCGTCGGGAGAGTCGTCGAAGGATGCCACGGCGATCTCGTTCGGAACGTGGATGCCCGCTCTGTGCAACCCCAGCAGTGCACCGATCGCGATCTGGTCAGAACTGGCGAAGATCGCGGTCGGTCGCTCGGGGAGTTCGAGCAGCTGATCGATCGCTTCGCGGCCGGAGGCGCGGCTGAAGTCCGCGGGGATGTGGGGGCCGAGGGTGAGATCGCGCGATGTCATCGCGTCTGCCCATCCCGAATATCGGCGGGGGTCGCCGTCTGCTGGTCCGAGATACGCGATCCGGGCATGACCGCGATCGATGAGATGGGTCACCGCCGCGCGGACACCACCGTACAGATCGATCGAGAATGTCGGCATGCCAGGCACCGAACTCGGTTGATTGAGCAGCACGGCCTTCAGCCCCGACCGCTCCACGGCGGCGACATCCGCCGAGTGCAGGCCGGTGGCGACGAGCACGGCATCGACCTGGTGCGACGCGAGCCGCTCGAGCGCAACTCCGACCTGACCGGCCCGGGCGCTCACCGTGATCACCGTGGCCTTCCTCGCTGCCGCGGCCCGCTCGACTTCCAACGCGAACGAGGCGAAGAGCGGGTTCGCGATGCTCGGAACGATGAACCCGAGCAGATCGCTGCGTCCTCTGCGCAGCGCCCGTGCGGCCGCGTTGGGCTTGTATCCGAGACGATCGACCGCGTCGAGCACGCGGTCTCTGGTGGCAGGCGAGACGTTCTTGGGGCCGTCGTTGAGAACGTAACTGACGACGGGAACGCTGACCTGCGCCAGTCGCGCGACGTCTTCACGCGTCACGCGGCGCCGCGCACCCTCAGTCTTTTGCTCCACCATGTGGTTGTCTCGTCTCCTTCGACCGCCGGCCGTGAATGCGCCACGCCCCGCGACGCCATTGTGGCACGCGGGGCGCGGACGATGCGGGTTCAGGCGGTCGGAGCGTCTCCGAAGTCCTCGATCACGAGGCGTGCGCCACCCTGGCGAGCCGATTCGTTCGCGACGATGCCCGGCAGCGTGAAGCGAGCCGCGACCCAGGCGTTGACCGAGGGCAGTCTGCGCGCGTTGACGGCGCTGACGAACTCGTCGGCGAGGAAGTGGTGGCTTCCCTCGTGGCCGTTCGGCAGCCCCTCGTATTCGGCGGGGAGGTTCGATCGGTCGTGCACCGGCGCGTGACCGGAGACGAATGCGTCGCGCAGATCGGGGTCGACGTGTTCGAGGGCGCGGTCGGTCGTCGAGAGCGTCCGCTGCGTCTGCAGCAGCTCCGTCACGTCTTCGAAGTCGCGCTTGTTCTGCCACACCGACTGCCGGGCGAGCTGCTCGAAGCTGGCGTCGGTGCCGAAGAAGCGGAACCGGGACTCGCGGATCTTCGACGGGTACCCGACTCGGCGCATCTCGTTCGTGCGCATGGCGCCGCCGTCCGCGAGCTCGAACAGGGCGCTCTGGTTCGAGAAGTCGTTGTCGAACGCGCTGATGGAGCGGTCGAATACGCCGTCGCCGAGCGTGTCACGGATTCCGACGCAGCTGACGCTGACCGCGTGGGTCTGCCACGCGCCGAGCACACCGCCGATCGCGTGCGTGGGGTAAAGCATCGGAGGGTAGCTGGCCGTGGACTGCCAGTTCTCGCCGCCCGAGTGCTGGTACGCCTTGTAGAAGCCCAGGTCCATGTCGTGCATGTAGTCGCCCTCGGCGTACACGAGTCGGCCGAACGCGCCCTCGGCGATCTTGCCGCGCGCGAAGACGGTCGCGGGGTTGTAGTAGCTGGTCTCGCCCATCATGTACGTCAGGCCGGTCTCTTCAACGGCCTTGATGATCTCGGCGATCTCGTCACGGCTGATGGCCATCGGCACCGCCGAGTAGACGTGCTTTCCGGCGCGAAGCGCCTGCACGACGAGCGGGCCGTGGGTCCAGCGCTGGGTGAAGATGCCGACCGCATCGACGTCGCTTTCGAGCAGCGCTTCGAAGGAGGGATACGTGCCGTCGAGGTCGAACTGATCCGTGAGCGCCTGTGCTCGATCCGGCAGTAGATCGGTGACGTACACCCGGGATACGCCCGGGTGGAGCTTGAACAAACTGGCAAAGCTGCCGGAGAACTGTCCGGCACCGACGATGCCCATAGAGAAACTCATGCGCTGGTCCTTAGAGGTGATCAATCAGCAGGGGACGTCCCTGTCCACGGATAGCGTAACGGTAAAAGTTTCCTCGAAGCAACTCTGTGCTGCTCGCCGTTTATATGCGGAAAAACAATAGTAGAAATCAGTTCTTGACTCATCGAATGCCACGTGTAAACTTCGAGGGGCCCCGGTGCATGACCGCCACCCGGCAGTCACCCGCCCTCACCAGACCAGCACCTTGTCAAAGGAGACACCATGCACTCACGATTGATGGCGCTCACAGCATCCGCCGTTGTCGTCGCGCTCAGCCTCGCCGGCTGTGCGAGCGATACAGGCGCCAAGCCGCAGAAGGATGATTCGAAGCTCACCATCTGGACCATCGAAGACAAGCCGGACCGCCTTCAGGCCCAGGAGAAGATGCTCGATGCATTCTCCGCCTCCAACGATGTCGACTACGAGCTTGTCCCGATCGCCGAAGACCAGCTCTCCAGCGCACTGACGGCCGCAGCCGCCGCGAATGAGCTGCCCGACCTTGTCGCCGCGCTCCCGCTCTCGAACGTTCACCAGTTCGCGAACGACGATCTGCTCGACACCGAAGCGGCGGCGGAAGTGGTCAAGAAGCTCGACGCTGGCACGTTCAACAAGGCAGCACTCGACCTGACCCGCTCCGGCGACACGCAGCTCGCCGTTCCGAGCGATGCGTTCCCGCTGATGCTCTTCTACCGCACCGACCTGTTCAAGGCCGCGGGTCTTGATGCTCCGACGGATTACCCCTCGGTGCTAGAGGCAGCCAAGAAGCTCAACGGCAACGGCGTCGCCGGTATCTCCGCTGCCACGTCGGCCGCGGAGCAGTTCACCTCGCAGACGATCGAGAGCTTCGGATTGTCCAATGACTGCCAACTGGTCAACGGCAAGGGCGACCTCGCACTTGACAGCGACAACTGCAAGACCGCATTCGGCCTGTACACCGATCTGATGAGCAAGTACTCGGTCGCTGGCGAGCAGGACACCGCGACGACGCGTGCCAGCTACTTCGCCGGCCAGGCCGCCATGGTCGTGTGGTCGTCGTTCCTCCTCGATGAACTGGCCGGCCTGCGCAACGACGCACTCCCGACATGCGATCAGTGCGTTGCGGACCCGCGTTGGCTCGCGAACAACACCGGTGTCGTCGGCGGCCTCCAGGGCCCCGACGCCTCCAGCCCAGCCACCTACGGCGAGGTCGTCTCGTTCGCCATCATGCGGGACGCTGCTCCCATCACGAAAGACCTCGTGAGCTGGCTGATGAGCGACTCGTACATCGACTGGATCTCGGTCGCTCCGGAGGGCAAGATCCCCGTGCGTACCGGGGCCGAGCCGGGCTCGACCGAGTACGTCGATGGCTGGGCTGACCTCGAGACGGGCGTGGATACGCGCGAGAAGCTGAGCGCGCTGTACTCGCCCGAGGTGCTGGACACGGTCGTCGGTGCAACGAACGACATCGTGCGCTGGGGAATGACGGAAGGTCAGGGTGGCCTGGCCGGAGCCATGACGACCCAGCGGGTTCTGCCGACGCTCTTCTCCGATCTCATCGCATCGGGTGGATCGCTCGATGATGCCCTGGTGAGTGCAACCGACAAGGCCGAGCAGATCAAGTCCGGCCTCGGCGGCTGATCATCAGCGGGTCGGCGCGGAGCCTGAATGCTTCGTGCCGACCCGTGACCGCACGCACCCCAGACGACGACACAAGAAGGAGCTGAGATGAGCGCAACGACCACGACCGCGCTGCCCGGCCAGAAGCCCCCAGGAGCCCGAGCCACCCGCGCGCGCTCGAAGCGCGACGGTCTCACCCGCCGAGATGCCCGTGACGGACTCATCCTCGTGGCGCCGACCCTCCTCGTCGTCGTCGTGATGGTGTTCCTGCCGCTCGCATGGTCGTTCGTCATCGCGTTCCAGAAACTGCGCCTGGTAAACATCGGCTCGCAGGGACTGTTCGAGGCGTTTACGTTCGAGAACTTCGCTCTGGTGCTCGGGTCGAAAGAGCTCTGGTCGAGCCTGTGGATCACCGTGCTCTTCACCGCCGGCTCGGTGATCGGCTCTGTCGTCGTCGGGCTCATCGCCGCGCTCGCACTGCGCAAGCCGTTCCGGGGGCGCACATTCATCCGAGCGAGCATGCTGCTGCCCTACATCGCCCCGGTCGTCGCCGTCACCTTCGTGTGGCGCATCATGCTCAACCCATCGTTCGGCATCGTCAACTCGGTCGGCCGTGACCTGCTGGGGTGGACCGACCCGATCCCGTTCCTCACTCAGAAAGAGGGGATGCTCGGCATCCTCGGCGCCCAGATTCCCGTGCCGACCGCGCTGCTGACGGTGATCGCCTTCCAGATCTGGCGCTTCTTCCCGTTCGCGTTCCTGTTCATCATGGCCCGCATGGAGTCCCTCCCGGCCGAGATCGAAGAAGCCGCATTGGTGGACGGCACGACCCCCTGGCAGAAGTTCATCCACGTCGTTCTGCCTCAGCTCCTGCCGGTGATGAGCGTGCTAGTGATCTTGCGCACCATCTGGACGTTCAACGAGTTCGACAGTGTCTTCCTGCTCACCGGTGGAGCCGCCGGCACGGGTGTCGCCAGCATCCGGGTGTACGAACTGCTCACAGTGCAGCAGAACGTCGGTGCGGCGTCCGCGCAGTCGCTGGTCCTCGCGGCACTGCTCGTCGTCGCCCTCGGTGTCTACGCCGCGATCCTCAAGAAGTCCGGGAGCCGATTCGAATGACCACCCCCGTGCGCACCCGTCTGACGAGTGATTCCATCCAGCGCGCCGTGCTGAAGATCGCCCGGCCCATGACGATCGTCGTCCTGCTCATCGTCTGCCTCTTGCCGTTCTGGTACATGTTCGTGCTGTCGATGCGTCCTATCGAGCAGCTCCTCCGCGACCCGTCACGTCTGTGGCTCACGTTCGACGAGCTGTCGCTGACCAGTTATCTCAAGGTGCTGCTCCCGACGTCCGAGGGCGGGCAGGGCTTCGGCACGTTCATCGCGAACAGCGGCTTCGTCGCCGCAGGCTCCGTGCTGCTCGCGCTGGCACTCGCGATCCCGGGTGCCTATGCCATCGCGCGCCTGCCGTTCTTCGGGCGGCGGCAGATCAGCGTGTTGTTCCTCGCGGCGTACCTGTTCCCCTCGATCATCATCGCGATTCCGTTGTTCGCTGTGTTCACCCGTATCGGTCTGCGCGGTTCGCTGGTCGGCCTAATCCTCGTGTACGCCGCGCAGACGATCCCCGTCGCGATATACATGCTGCGCAATTACCTCGAGAGCGTGCCCGTCTCCGTTGAGGAGGCCGGCCTGATGGACGGCCTGACTCGATTCGGGGTGATGCGACGCATCAGCCTGCGTCTGTCGCTGCCCTCGATCATCGCGACCGGCCTGTTCGTCTTCATGATCGCGTGGAACGAGTTCCTGTTCGCCTTGCTCTTCCTCGTCGATCGCCCAGCACAGTGGACGGTCTCGCTCGGGCTGTCCCGTCTGTCGGGTGCGGTCGAGGTGCCGGCGACCGTCCTCATGGCAGGTTCGGTGGTTCTCACGTTGCCCATCGTCATCCTCTTCTTCGCGACAGAGCGCCTTCTCACCGGTGGACTCACCGCCGGGGCCGAGAAGGGCTGAGCGCCCATGTCCACCGCATCCGCACCGGAAGGCCCTTTTTCAGTGAGCACCACTATCAATATCGCCGTCATCGCCGGCGATGGCATCGGCCGCGAGGTCACAGTCCAGGCGCAGAAGGCTCTGGATGCTGCGATCGCTTTCGAGGACGCGTCGATCGCGTACCGTGACTTCACGCTCGGCGCCGACCACTACCTCGAAACGGGGGAGCTGCTGCACGACGCGACGCTCGAGGCGATCGCCGAGAGTGATGCGATCCTGTTCGGCGCCGTCGGGGGAGTGCCGGGCGACCCGCGGCTGGAGAGCGTGAGCATCGAGCGGAGCCTGCTGCTGCGGCTGCGCTTCGCGTTCGACCAGTACGTCAACCTGCGCCCCGCCCGCATCCACCCCGGCATCGGCAGCGTGCTCGGCCCCGATGCCAGAGCGGACTTCGTCATCGTGCGCGAGGGGACCGAGGGTGCCTATTCCGGCTCCGGTGGGCTCGTGCGCGGCGGCACAGCTCAGGCGATCGCGACGGAGGTGTCGGTCAACACCGCGTTCGGAGTCGAACGCGTGCTGCGTTACGCCTTCGATCTGGCTAGGACCAGAGACAAGCGCCTGACGGTCGTGCACAAGAACAATGTGCTCGTCCACTCCGGCGCGTTGTGGGCACAGGTGCAGGCCGATGTCTCGGCCGAGTACCCCGATGTCACGGTCGACTACCTGCACGTGGATGCTGCGACCATTCACCTCGTGCAGCATCCGGAGCGTTTCGACGTCATCGTCACGGACAACCTCTTCGGTGACATCCTCACCGATCTCGCGGGTGCGATCACGGGCGGCATCGGGCTCGCGGCCTCCGGCAACATCAACCCCGATGATCGGTTCCCCTCGATGTTCGAGCCCGTCCACGGATCGGCGCCCGACATCGCCGGCAAGCAGCTCGCGGACCCGACCGCCGCGATCCTGTCGGCCGCGATGCTTCTCGACCATGTCGGTCTGCCGGTTGCGGGACAGCGCATCCGTGGCGCCGTCGGCCTCGACATCGAGCATCGGCAAGACGTCGGCATCCGCTCGACCGACCAGATCGGCGACAGCATCGCTGCACGGATCGCGTCCGCCAGCTGAGCAATCCGCAGGGCCGAAAGGTCATCTAGTTTGTATTTCCCCGACAGGTTGTGAACGCGTGACATAGCGAAGACCTCCGGCCAGGATGTGGGTTACCACACTCACATTTCTAAACCGGAGGTCTTCATAACTCACGCTAATGCTCCGTTGACTGCTGAGGGGCGACGACGTCTTGCCCTGTTGAGTTGGAGTTGCGGATCCCGAAGCTGCGGCAGGGATCCTTCTTCCCGTCACTGTTGGAGCGGCGCCGCCGAGTCGATCAGGCCCTGTTCGCGGTCGTGATGGAGGCATACGTCCACGGCGTGAGCACGAGGAAGGTCGACGACCTCGTGAAAGCGCTGGGCGCGGACACCGGCATCTCGAAATCCGAGGTGTCGCGGATCTGCCAGAACCTGGACGAGGACGTCGCCGCGTTCCGGGACCGGCCCCTCGCGGACACGACATATCCGTATGTGTTCCTCGACGCGACCTACTGCAAAGCGAGGGTCGGCCGGCGTGGTCTCGCAGGCGGTCGTCGTCGCGATCGGCGTCGCCGCCGACGGGCGCCGCGAAGTCCTCGGCTTCGAGGTGGGAGAGACCGAATCACAGCCGTTCTGGACGAGCTTCCTGCGCTCGCTGAAGGCCCGCGATCTGGGCGGGGTGCGCCTCGTCATCAGCGACGCGCACACCGGGCTGATCTCCGCGATCGAGACCGTGTTCACCGGCGCTGCCTGGCAGCGCTGCCGGGTGCATTTCATGCGCAACGTGCTCTCGCATGTCCCGAAAGCATCGGGGCCGATGGTCGCGTCGATCATCCGCACGATCTTCGCGCAACCCGACACCGAGCACGTGTTCGGCCAGTTCCACGAGGTCGTCCGCATGCTGACCCGCTCGCACCCGAAGACCGCGGACATGCTCGAGGACGCGAAAGACGACATCCTCGCGTTCTGCGGATTCCCGCAGCAGCACTGGCGGCAGATCTGGTCCACGAACCCGCTGGAACGGGTCAACAAGGAGATCAAACGCCGCACCGACGTCGTCGGCACGTTCCCGAACCCCGCCGCGCTCCTGCGCCTCGCCGGGCACGTCCTCATCGAGCAGCACGACGAATGGGACGGCGCCGACCGTCGCTACTTCAGCGAACACTCCATGAAGCTCCTCACCGCGAACGACGAGGAGGTGGCGATCCCGGAACTCAACGCGGCATAATCACAGAAGCTGATCCCGCACGGTGTCGAGAAACTCCACCACACAGCGGGACGTCACCAGTGAACCTGAGACCAACTGGCACAAAGCCGGCACGCACCGGGAGAGCCCAAGGGGTAGCTCCACGACGTCCCTTCGACAGGCTCACGGACCCACATGAACGGATCGGCACAGCCCAGGGGAACGCCTCAGAAACCGCCCCTCACCTGGGCAAAGCAAAACCCTCGCGATGTAGAAGCTACGCGAGGGTTTCTGGGCTGATTGTAATGATCAGCCTTGTGGCTCCGACCGGCATCGATCCGGTGACCTTTCGATTTTCAGTCGAACGCTCTACCAACTGAGCTACAGAGCCGAGCGGCACATCATGATCTGCCGCTTCTTAGACGAAGAGCCTCCTCGAAAGAAGGCTCAACGCTAGGAGCGACCCTGACGGGACTTGAACCCGCGACCTCCGCTGTGACAGGGCGGCACGCTAACCAACTGCGCTACAGGGCCATACCTTTTCAATTGTACCGGAAGAGGGCCCCCACCGGGATTCGAACCCGTGCTACCGCCGTGAAAGGGCGGCGTCCTAGGCCGCTAAACGATGGGGCCGCAGGTGAACCCTGGGGGTTTCCCTTGCCGACGCTCAAGCATAAGCGAAGCGTCGGTCAAAAACGAAATCGAGGGCGCGTCTTCTTCCATCCCGGGCGTTTCGGGAGGACGATGGGAGTGTCTCCTGTGCCCGCAGGAGTCCGGATCACCGGTCCCGAAGCCGCATCCATCGCACTCGTCTTCTGTTGCGGATGTGACGAATGTTGTTAGTGTGGCACTTGTGAAACCGGCGGAAGGGGCCGAGTGAACGAGCAGGTCAAGGCGGATGCTGCAGCATCCGAGGAATGCGGGTGTGCTCCCACGCCCGCCGAGCGGCGAGCATTCTGGCCGTCCGCGAAGGTGACCCGTCGTGGCGCCATCACCGTCGGCGCACTGAGCGCCATCACCCTCACCGCTTTCGGCATCACCGCCGGTTCGAACGCGGCACTCGCCGAGCCCGGCTATCCCAGCTGGGATGACGTGCAGCGCGCCAAGGCGAACGAGGCCGCCAAGGGCGCCGAGATCACCCGCATCGAGGGCCTGATCCAGACTCTCACCCAGCAGGCCGCCGCCGCAGAGCAGGCCGCCCGGGTCGCCGGTGACGAGTACTACGCGGCGCAGCAGGCCTACTTCGAGGCGGCTGACCGCGCCGACACGCTGCAGACGCAGGCCGACGAGCAGGCGAAGATCGCCGACGAGAGCTCGCGCAAGGCCGGTCAGGTGGCGACGCAGCTCTACCGCACCGGCGGCGACCAGGCCGCGCTCGAGCTCTTCCTGTCCAAGTCCTCCGACGGTGCCGACGACCTGCTCTCGCGTCTGGGCAGCATGGACAAGCTGTTGGAGTACAACCGCACTGTGGCCGACACGGCCGCCGCTGCCCGTGACTCCGCCCAGCACCTGAGCGACCAGGCCAAGAGCGCGCGCGACGAGCGCGACCGCCTTCAGAAGATCGCCGAAGACAAGATGGTCAAGGCGCAGGCCGCGTCCGACGCGGCCCAGGCCGCTCTCGACGAGAAGCAGAACAACCTGCAGACCCTGCAGACCCAGCTCGCCGCGCTCAAGGACACCACCACCGCGACGGTTGCCGGCTACCAGCAGGGCGAGGCCGTCCGCAAGGCCCGCGAGGCAGCGGAGGCCGAGGCGCGCCGCAAGGCTGCCGAGGAGGCCGCCAAGAACAACCCCGGTGGCGGCGGTGGAGGCGGTGGCGGGACCGGCGGCTCCGGTTCGGGAGCCTGGCGTCGCCCGTCCGGCGGCCGCATCACCTCCTACTACGGCCGCCGCCACGTCCAGTGCACGGCCGGGTACTGCTCGTCCCGCGAGCACGGCGGCATCGACATCGCCAACGGCTGCGGTGCGCCGATCTACGCCGCGCACTCCGGCACCGTCGACTTCGCGGGCTACAACGGCGGCTACGGCAACTACACCCGCATCAATCACGGCGGCGGCATCGGCACCGGCTACGGACACCAGTCGCAGTTCGCCGTCCGTCGCGGCCAGTACGTCAACGCCGGCCAGGTCATCGGCTACGCGGGCAACACGGGCAACTCGTTCGGATGCCACGTGCACTTCGAGGTGTACGTCAACGGCTCGCGGGTCGATCCGTATCCGTTCATGACCGCACGCGGCGCTCTCTGAGCATCCGCTCGCCCCACGCAGACGACGAGACCCCCGGCGCGAACCGGGGGTCTCGTCGTATCAGGCCTGAGGTCAGTGGCCCTCGGCGCCGAAGCGCGCGATCGCCTCGTCGAGGATGCGCTGCGCCTCAGCGGCGTTGCCCCACTCATCGACCTTGACCCACTTGTTGGGCTCGAGGTCCTTGTAGTGCTCGAAGAAGTGCGCGATCTCCTTCTTGGTGTACTCCGCCAGGTCGTCGACGTCCTGGATGTGCGACCAGCGCGGGTCCTTCGACAGCACGGCCACGAGCTTGTCGTCGCCACCGGCCTCATCGCTCATCTTCAGCACGGCGACGGGGCGCACGTTCACCACGACGCCCGGGTAGATGGCGTGGTCGAGCAGCACCAGCACGTCCAGCGGGTCGCCGTCCTCGCCGAGGGTGTTGTCGAAGTAGCCGTAGTCGGCCGGGTATCCGAACGTCGTGTACAGCACGCGGTCGAGGTGCACGCGACCCGTCTCGTGGTCGACCTCGTACTTCACGCGGCTGCCGCGCGGGATCTCGATGACGGCGTCGTGTGCGCCCATGTGCTTCTCCTTGGTTCGGATGCCGGGATCGAGCGGATGCCGGCGGCGGAAGTTCGCGGGGAGCCCAGCGGCCGCCCCGCACAAGGATACTCGCGAGCATGTCGCCGTCCCGAGACATGGCGCGCAGCCAATGAGCGCTTCGCGCGGAGAAGTGCGCTTGCCGCGGACGGAATCCACGAATTCATCCGCGGCAAGCGCACTTTCCCGCGTCAGGTGCACAACGAGAAATGCGCTCCGGATGCCCGCACCGTAGCGTGAAGGGATGCCATCGCTCGATCCCACCGTCGCCGAAGTCCGCCGCGCCGTGCGCGCGACCCTCGCCGCTCTGCAGGCCGGCCCCGTCGTCGTCGCGCTCTCCGGTGGCGCGGACTCGCTCGCGCTCACGGCGGCCACCGTCTTCGAGGCGCGGGCGCTCGGCATCTCGGTCACGGCCGCGATCGTCGATCACGGTCTGCAGCCCGGATCGGATGCTGTCGCCCAGCGCGCGGCCGGGCAGGCGCGGGAGCTCGGAGCGGATGCCCGGGTGCTGACCGTGACCGTGGATCAGCAGCATCCGGACGGCCCCGAGGCCGCCGCACGTGCGGCCCGCTACGACGCGCTGCGGCAGTGCGCTGCGGAGCTCGAGGCGTCGGCCGTGCTGCTCGGACACACCCTCGACGACCAGGCGGAGACCGTGCTGCTGGGCCTTGCCCGCGGCTCCGGGGCCGGCAGTCTGCAGGGCATGGCCCCATTGCGGGAGGACGCCGACGCGACGCGATGGGCGCGGCCCCTGCTCGGGGTGCGCCGAGCGACCACACGCACGTTCTGCACGGCATCCACGCTCGAGCCGTGGGACGACCCGCAGAACGGCGAACCGCGCTTCGCACGGGTTCGGGTGCGCGAACGAGTGCTGCCCGTGCTCGAGACCGAGCTCGGCCCCGGCATCGCCGAAGCGCTCGCCCGCACCGCGGAGCAGCTGCGCGAGGACGCCGAGGCGTTCGACGAGATGATCCACGAGACCATCGAGGACATCGTGGAGCACGCCGAGGCGGGCATCTCGGTGAGCGTCGCCGCTCTCGCGGCCAACCCCGCGGCGCTGCGCAACCGCATCATCCGGCTCGTCGTCGACAGCGAGTTCGGCGTCGGGCTGACCCGGGTGCAGACGCTCGAGGTCGCCCGGCTCGTGACCGACTGGTCGGGCCAGGGACCGATCGATCTGCCCGGATGCACGGCGAAGCGCGCCGGAGGACGGATCGTCTTCGCGGCGCGCTGAGGAGTGTCCGGCCCCTGAGCGAGGAGCGAAGGGACGAGACGAAGGGCGCTGCACTGAGGCCCTTCGTCTCGCTTCCCTCGCGGGCCCTTCGTCTCGCTTCCCTCGCTCAGGAGCCGGGTCTGACGGGCCCTACTTCTTGCCGAACAGGCCGCCGAGGATGTCGCCGATCACGTTGCCGCCGCCCTGCGCACCGCTCGAGGAGCCGCCGCCGAGCAGGCCGCCGAGGCCACCCAGGATGTCGCCGAGTCCGCCGCCCCCGGATGCCTGGCCCTGCTGCCCGCCGCCGAGCAGGCCGCCCAGGATGCTCCCGAGCCCGCCACCGCCGTTGCCGCCGGACGCGCCGGAGCCGCCCTTCGCGTTCGCGATCAGGCCCATGATGATCGGAGCGAGGATCGGCAGGAGCTTGCCGAAGTCGATGCCGCCCGCGGTCTTCTCCGACTTCGTCAGGCTCTCGGTGACCTCCTGCTGCTTGTCGCCGAACACGTGACCGAGGATCTTGCCGCCGTCGGCCTGATCCACGTCGTCGACCTTCGATGCGCCCGAGAAGCCGCCGTGGCGGTTCAGCGCGTCCTCGATGGCGGAGGAGCCCGCCGGCGTCGCGGCGTTCTGCGCCAGTCCGCCGACGATGGCGGCACTGCCCTCCTGAACGGCCTGACGGGCGACATCCGTGCTCACGCCGAACTTCTCGGCGATGTCGTCGATCGGCACCTGCTTGAGGATCTCGTCGAGGTCCATGTCTTCCTTCCCCGCGGGCGCCTGCCCGCTCCACCGCTCACAGTAGTGCGGTTGCCTCGTCCACAGGAGGCACGACCTAAAATCGATCCATGCGCGCAGCGGACATCTCTGAAGACCTCGCCCAGATCCTCGTCACCGAGGAGCAGATCCACGCGAAGCTCGACGAGCTCGCCGCCCGTGTGGCCGTCGACTACGAGGGCAAGGACATCCTGCTCGTGGGCGTGCTCAAGGGCGCCGTGATGGTGATGGCCGACTTCATCCGCGCGCTGCCGTTCCACGCCCCGATGGACTGGATGGCCGTGTCGAGCTACGGCGCGAGCACCAAGTCCAGCGGTGTCGTGCAGATCCGCAAGGACCTCGACACCGACCTGCACGGCAAGCACGTGCTGATCGTGGAGGACATCATCGACTCCGGCCTGACCCTGAGCTGGCTGCTGGAGAACTTCGCGTCGCGCGGCGCGGAATCGATCGAGGTGCTCGCGCTGCTGCGCAAGCCCGAGGCCGCCAAGGTCGAGATCGACTGCAAGTACGTCGGCTTCGACATCCCCACCGAGTTCGTCGTGGGCTACGGACTCGATTACGCGGAGCGCTACCGCAACCTGCGCGACGTCGCCGTGCTGGCGCCACACGTCTACAGCTGAGGCGCCCGCTGGGTCCCTGAGTGCGTCGAAGGGCCGCACCCCGGATCCTCCAGACGTCGCATGGCCGATTCACGGTACGCCGATGGTGAACGCACAGCAGTGCGCTAAGCCCCGGGCGGTACGCTGAACGGATCATGGATGTCAAGAAGGTCTCCCGCAACCCGCTGATCTACATCGTGCTGATCGGTGCGCTGCTCTTCGCCGGTTTCCTGCTGATCTCGAACCTGTCGGCCCCGACGCAGATCACGGTCACGCAGGGCCTCGATCTGCTCGGCGGCAAGACGGTCACGAAGGCCGTCAACACCGACGGCGACCAGCGGGTCGACCTCACGCTCTCCAAGCCCTTCCAGGGCTCCGAGAACGTGCAGTTCTACTACGTGGAGGCCCGGGCCGATCAGGTCGTCGAGGCCATCGACGGCGCCGACATCAAGGCCGCCGACGTGGTCGACGTCGTCCCACGAGCCACCTGGTTCGACGGCTTCCTCTCGCTTCTGCTTCCCCTCGTGCTGCTGGGCCTGCTGTTCTGGTGGCTGCTCTCGTCGATGCAGGGCGGCGGCAGCAAGGTCATGCAGTTCGGCAAGTCCAAGGCCAAGCTCGTCAGCAAGGAGACCCCGACGGTCACCTTCGCCGACGTCGCCGGCGCCGACGAGGCCATCGAGGAGCTGCACGAGATCAAGGAGTTCCTGCAGGACCCCGCCAAGTTCCAGGCGATCGGCGCCCGCATCCCGAAGGGCGTGCTGCTGTACGGCCCTCCCGGAACCGGAAAGACCCTTCTCGCCCGCGCCGTCGCCGGTGAGGCGGGTGCGCCGTTCTACTCGATCTCGGGTTCCGACTTCGTCGAGATGTTCGTCGGTGTGGGTGCGTCCCGCGTGCGCGACCTGTTCAACCAGGCCAAGGAGAACGCTCCGGCGATCATCTTCATCGATGAGATCGACGCCGTCGGGCGCCACCGCGGTGCAGGCCTGGGCGGCGGCAACGACGAGCGCGAGCAGACGCTGAACCAGATGCTCGTCGAGATGGACGGCTTCGACCCGAACGCGAACGTGATCGTGATCGCGGCCACCAACCGCCCCGACATCCTCGACCCCGCACTTCTGCGCCCGGGTCGCTTCGACCGGCAGATCGGCGTGGACGCCCCCGACCTGAAGGGCCGCCAGAAGATCCTCGAGGTGCACGCCAAGGGCAAGCCGCTGTCGAAGTCGGTGGAGCTCGAGGTCGTGGCGCGCAAGACGCCGGGCTTCACGGGTGCCGATCTCGCGAACGTGCTCAACGAGGCCGCGCTTCTGACCGCGCGCTCGAACGCGCAGCTGATCGACAACCGCGCCCTCGACGAGGCCATCGACCGCGTGATCGCCGGCCCGCAGCGCCGCACCCGGGTGATGAAGGACCGCGAGAAGCTCATCACCGCGTACCACGAGGGCGGTCACGCCCTGGCGGCGGCGGCCATGAACCACACGGACCCTGTCACCAAGATCACGATCCTGCCCCGCGGCAAGGCCCTCGGCTACACGATGGTGCTCCCGCTCGACGACAAGTACTCCGTCACCCGCAATGAGCTGCAGGACCAGCTCACCTACGCGATGGGCGGACGCGTCGCCGAGGAGCTCGTGTTCCACGATCCGACCACCGGCGCCAGCAACGACATCGAGAAGGCCACCGGCATCGCCCGCAAGATGGTCACCGAGTACGGCATGACCACCGAGGTCGGCCCGGTGAAGCTCGGCTCCGAGGGCGGCGAGATGTTCGTGGCGCGCGACATGAACCGCGGCCACGACTACTCCGACAAGATCGCCGAGACCGTCGACGAGCAGGTGCGCGCGCTCATCGAGCAGGCCCACAACGAGGCCTACCAGGTGCTCAGCGACAACCGTGACATCCTGGACCGCCTCGCCCTGGCGCTGCTCGAGGAGGAGACCCTCGACCACCACCGGATCGCCGAGATCTTCACCGACGTGCGCAAGCTGCCCGAGCGCCCGCAGTGGCTCTCCAGCGCCGAGCGCCCGGTGTCGACGCTCCCTCCGATCGCCGTGCCCGTTCGCGAGCAGATCGCGGCCGACGCCCCGGCGCCGACGGCCACGACGCGCACGGCGGGCCCGAAGCCCGCCGGCGGACAGGCGCGACCGGCGACGGCCTGACGTGGCTGTCGACAGGGAGCGGATCGAACGGCTCACCCGTGAGCTGCTCGAGGCGATCGGCGAGGACCCGGATCGCCCGGGGCTGAAGCAGACCCCGAGCAGGATGGCCGAGCTGTACGCGGAGCTGTTCGCGGGGGTGGACGAGGATCCTGCCGCGCACCTCGCGCGCACGATCAGCGTGACCCGGGGTCCCGCCCCGGACACGCTGCCCTCCGGTGCGGTGCTGCTGCGCGACATCCGCTTCCGCTCGGTCTGCGAGCACCATCTGCTGCCGTTCGCGGGCGTCGCGCACCTCGCTTACCTGCCGGGTGAGCAGGTCGTCGGTCTGGGCGCGCTGGTCAAGGTCGTCGAGACCCTCGCCTCCCGCCCGCAGGTGCAGGAGCGGCTGGGGGAGCAGATCGCGGATGCCATCGCCGAGCACCTCGACACCCGCGGCGTGCTCGTGGTGCTCGACGCCACGCACGGCTGCGTCACGATGCGCGGGGGACGGCAGCCGTTCGCTTCGACCGTCACGGTCGCCGCGCGCGGCGAGTTCACCGATCCCGTCGCCCGCACGGAGCTGATCACCCTCATCGGCGCCTCCGGCGCGGGGTCGCACGAGGCGCGGGCATGACCGGCATCTGGGGCATCCTCAACACCACGCCGGATTCCTTCAGCGACGGCGGGCGCTATGTCGACCCGACCGCGGCGATCGAGCGCGCACGGCTCATGCACGCCCAGGGCGCGGCGATCATCGACGTCGGCGGCGAGTCGACCCGTCCCGGCGCAGTGCGCGTCGACCCCCAGATCGAGCGTGCGCGCGTGCTGCCGGTGATCGAGGCGCTCACGGATGCCGGCATCCCGACCTCCATCGACACGCTCAACGCCGACACGGCCGTCGCGGCCGTGCGGGCGGGCGCCCGCATCGTGAACGACGTGTCCGGCGGTCTCGCCGACGAGCGGATGCTGGCCGCCGTGGCCGATCTGGGCGCCGACATCGCCATCGGCCATTGGCGCGGCCCGAGCGAGGACATGTACGCGCACGCCCAGTACGTGCGCGTTGCCCGCGAGGTCGCCGGCGAGTCGCGCGAGCGTACCGAGGCGGCGATGGCCGCGGGCATCGCACCGGCGCGCATCATCGTCGATCCGGGCATCGGGTTCGCGAAGACCGCCGAGCAGAACTGGGAGGTGCTGCGCGGACTCGACGAGATCACGGCGCTCGGCCACCGGGTGCTCGTCGGAACCTCGCGCAAGCGCCTGTTGGCCGACGCACTGCACCGCGTGTCGGGGCCCGATCCGCTCAGCGAACGACGCCGCGACCTGGCGACCGCCGTCACCAGCGCGCTCGCCGCGCGGGCCGGTGCCTGGGCGGTGCGGGTGCACGACGTCGCCGCCACACGGGACGCGCTGGCCATCACCGGCGCCTGGGATGGAGCATGAGATGGACTTCCTCGACGAGATCCTGCTGACCGGTCTGACGGTCTTCGGCCACCACGGTGTGTTCGACTTCGAGCGTCGTGACGGCCAGGAGTTCACGATCGACCTGAAGCTCGGCCTGCCGCTGAAGGATGCCGCGGCATCCGACGACGTCGCCGACACCGTGCACTACGGCGAGCTCGCCGACAAGGTCGCCGCCATCGTCGCCGGCGAGCCCGTGAACCTGATCGAGGCCCTCGCGCAGCGGATCGCGGATGCCGTGCTCGAGGACGGGCGCGTCCAGACCGTCACCGTCACCGTGCACAAGCCGCACGCGCCCATCGAGCAGACCTTCGCGGACGTGGCGGTCTCGATCCACCGGATGCAGGGGGCGTGACCGGCATGGACGTGCGCCTGACCCACCTTCCCGAGCCGCCGGACCCGCGCCCGGGTCGCCAGCCGCAGGTCGCCGTCGTCGCCCTCGGGTCGAACGAGGGGGACCGGGGTGAGACACTGCGCGCCGCGGCCGAGCGGCTGCGTCGTCTGCCGCTGGTCGACGACGTCGTGATGTCCGAGCCGATCGAGAGCATCGCCGTCAAGCCCGACGGGCCCGACCCGGATGCCCCGCGCTATCTCAACGCGGTGGCGCTCGTGACCACGCGACTGGCGCCGCAGGTGCTGCTGGGCATGATGCACGCCGTCGAGGAGGAGCAGGGACGGGTGCGCCTGGAGCGCTGGGGCGACCGCACCCTCGACCTCGACCTGATCGCATACGGCGACTTCCGCAGCTCCGAGGAGCATCTGCAGGTTCCCCACCCCCGGGCGGCGGAGCGCCTGTTCGTGCTGGAGCCGTGGCTGAGCCTCGACCCGGATGCCGTACTCCCGGGCGCAGGACGCGTGGACGAGCTGGTGCGCCGGTTGAAGGACGAGCGGTGAGACGCACATCCCCCGGCGTCCTGATCGTGCTCGGGCTGCTGTCGGCCGCCGCGGGCTACGGCTTCGATCACGTGCTGACCATCACGGGCAATGCGACCTTCACGCCGACGATCTTCCTGCCGGTCCTGCTCGTGCTCCTCGGAGCGACCTGCCTGCTCCTGGCCTGGCCTGTCCGCCGCAGTGTGCGCAGCGGCATCCGCATCGATCCCTTCCGCGCGGTGCGGGCGTCCATGCTCGCGCAGGCGTCGAGTCTGCTGGGTGCGATCCTCGCCGGCTTCGGCGCGGGCCTCCTCGCCTACCTCTCCACACGGCCGGTGCCCGCGCCGGTAGGGTCGACTGTGGCGATGGTCGCCCTGGTCGTCGGCGCGCTGGTGCTGATCGGGGCGGCGCTGCTCGCCGAACAGTTCTGCACTCTGCCGAAGGATTCTGATGACCGAGAGCCCGACGACCCCGCCCCGTGATCCGCACGGATTCGAGCAGCCGACCCGGGCACCCGAATTCTCGACGCCGGTTCCTGAGCCCGTCGAAGGGCGCACGGCGCCGGTGCCGCCCGCTGCTCCGGTCGCGGATCCCTCGGCTGCCGAGCCCGTCGGCGGGGCCCCTGCCGCGCCGCCGGTGCTGGACCAGGGCACCTATCAGCAGCTGCGCACGCCGCGCAGCCCTGCCGCGCTCGCCCTCGACGGCACCTGGCATCAGATCTCTCCGCGCTACGTCGTCTCGGAGTACGTGCAGAACGCCATCCTCATCGCGCTGATCGTGGTCGCGGCGCTCGTCATCCACCTGGCGTTCGAGCAGGTCTGGGTGTGGATCCCCGCCGGACTCATGCTCGTCGTCACGCTGATCACGCTGATCATCCTGCCGCGCCAGGCCCGGGCGATGGGGTACATGCTGCGCGAGGACGACGTGGTGTTCCGCCGCGGCATCCTGTGGCAGCGGATGGTCGCCGTGCCCTACGGACGCATGCAGCTCGTCGACATCACGCAGGGTCCGCTGGACCGGGCGTTCGGCATCTCGCAGCTGAAGATGGTCACGGCCGCCGCGACCACAGGCGTGCAGATCCCCGGCCTGACGCAGGACGGCGCCGAGGCGCTGCGCGACACGCTCATCCAGGTGGCCGAGACCCGCAGGACCGGCCTGTGAGCACGCCCGCACCCTGGGGACCCGACCCCGCCGGCTCGCCGGTGGAGACACCGGCGGTGGTGCTGCCCGAGGGCGGCTCCTCGTCGCTCGCCGACGGCGAGTGGCACCGCATGCATCCGCTCACCCCGCTCTTCAAGGGCGGGCTGGTGCTGATCATCGTGGCCGGCATCGTGATCTCGAACATGCGCGAACGCCTGATCGGCTGGTTCGTGAGCCTGTTCGCCCCGGACGAGGCGAAGTACATGGACTACGGGGGCGACCCCGTCGACTGGGTGCTGGACAACAACCTCATCCTGATCGTGCTGCTGGGCGTGCTGGCGCTGGCGGTCGTGCTTGTCCTGGTGTTCTGGATGTTCTGGCGGTTCCACCAGTTCCGCATCACCGGAGACCACGTCGAGGTGCGCAAGGGCATCGTGTTCCGCTCGCACCGTCGCGCCCCGCTCGACCGGGTGCAGGGTGTGAATCTCACCCGCCCGTTCCCCGCGCGCGTGATCGGGCTGGCGAAGCTCGAGGTGGTCGGCGCGGGCAACGACGCCAACGTCGAGCTCGAGTATCTCGCCACCGCTCGGGCGGAGTCGATCCGTGCGGACATCCTGCGACTGGCATCCGGTGCCCGCGCGGCACGCGAGCACGCGCGCACGGGCGCTCCGGCACCCGCCGGCGTGACCGCGCAGCTGGTCGGCTCGATGAACGCGGGCGTGAACGGGCTCATCCAGGGCGTCGATCTCGCCGACGTCGCCCCGGAGAGCGTGGTCAAGATCCCCACCGGCCGGCTGGTCGGCGCGCACCTGGTGCACTCCCTGCTGTGGCTGGTGTTCTTCGGCGCGATCATCGCGGTGTCGATGATCGGGATCCTGATCGGCGCCGTGCGCGACGGCGAGGCCGAGATCGGACTCATCGGACTGGGCGCCGGCTTCGCGATCGGCATCCCCATGGTGCTCGCGTTCGTCGCGGTCACCTGGTCGCAGATCTCCAAGTCGCTGCGGTACTCGATCGCGCCCACCCCCGACGGCGTGCGCATCACCTACGGTCTGCTGACGACGGTCACCGAGACGCTCCCTCCCGGCCGCATCTTCGCCGTCGAGGTCACGCAGTCGCTGCTGTGGCGCCCGTTCGGCTGGTGGGCGATCAAGATCAACCGCATGAGCGGCAAGAGTGCGGCTCAGCAGCAGAACGGCAACGCGCAGCAGTTCAACATCGTGCTGCCGGTCGGCAAGCGCGCCGACGTCGAGCGCGTGCTGGCGCTGATCCTTCCGGATGCCCCGCAGTCCGACATCCCGCTGGTGTGGGAGCACGGCATCCTGGGCCCGGTCGAGGGCGATCCGTACAAGACGATCCCGGCCCGCGCGTGGTGGCACCGGCCGCTGTCGTGGAAGCGGCACGGCTACACGGTGACCGAGTTCGGCGTGCTGCTGCGGCGCGGTGTGCTCTGGCGCAAACTGGCGGTCTTCCCGCTGGCACGCCTGCAGGGTGTGTCGGTCTCGCAGGGACCGCTCGACCGGCTTCAGGGCGTCTCGGGCGGGCAGGTGCACTCCGTCACCGGCCCCATCTCGGGCACGCTCTCGGGACTGGAGCGCGACGACGCGATCGCGCTGCTCGACGGCGTGAGCCGAGCGGCCGCGGCCGCCGCCGCCCGCGATCACTCGCACCGCTGGGGTTCGCACGGGAGCGCGTCGGGCACCGCGGATGCCGGTGGTGCGGCGTCTTCGGGACCTGCGGAGCCCGCACCGTACAGCGCTCCGGCCGGCGGCTACACGCCGATGCCGCCGAGCGCGCCGCCGGCGTCCTACGCCCCGCCCGCGTCCTACGCGCCGCCCGCCGACGCGCAGTTCCCCGTCGCGCCTCGGGTGCCGCCGGCACCGCGTCCGGAGTGAGCATGAACCGCGACGGACGGCTCGGCATCGGCATCATCGGCGCCGGCAGGGTGGGTCCCGTGGTGGGCGCGGCCCTCGCCGGCGCCGGGCACGCGATCACCGGCATCACCTCCGGCTCGGACGACGACCGGGCGGCGGCCGTGCTGCCCGGGGCACCCGTGCTCGACGCCCTGGAGGTGGTGCGTCGCAGCGAGCTGGTCGTGATCGCGGTGCCGCACGATGAGCTTCCCGGGCTGGTGGCGGGCATCGCCGAGCTGGGCGGGTGGCAGATGGGGCAGCTCGTGCTGCACACGGATCCGTCCTACGGGATCGAGGTGCTGCGCCCGGCCGCCGAGCGCGGCGCCATCCCGCTCGCGGTGCATCCGGCGATCGCGTTCACCGGCACGACGATGGACCTGCGCCAGCTGCAGGCGGCGTTCGCCGCCGTGACCGCACCCGCCCCGGTGCTGCCGATCGCGCAGGCTCTCGCCGTCGAGATGGGCTGCGAGCCGGTCGTCATCGCCGAGCAGGATCGCGCCTCCTACGGGGAGGCCATCGCCACGGCATCCGAGTTCTCCCGCTCCATCGTCGGGCAGGCGACCTCGCTGCTGCGTGGCGTCGGCGTCGAGAACCCCGGGGGATACCTGTCGGCGCTGGTGTCGTCCACGGTCGAGCAGGCGCTGCGCGAGGCATCCGGTCCGCTGGAACCGCCGCTTCTCTGACCCACCCCGACATCCGCCAGGACGCTCCAGGTATCAACTTCCGCCGTTTGAAGCGCCGTCCAGACAGCAGAAGCTGATACCTGGGCGGGAAGGAGCGTCACGCCGTGCCCCGCCGCGCGCCAGGGCGCGGAGGGGTGGGTGAGGCGGCGTGGGGTGTGCGGATTCCGGAGATTCGGGGCGTCGGACCTCAGCGACCGCCTGAGAAGCCGCCGCCGCCTCCGCCGCCGGAGAAGCCGCCGCCCGTCGATCCGCCGGACGAGCTGGACGCGGTGTAGGTCGCGGCGGAGCTCATCGACGTCGAGTAGTGCGCCAGGTGCGAGTGCAGCGAGACGCCGGCGGCGACGTCGACCCACCCGGGGCCGGTCCCGGACGCGGAGTAGCTGGTCTCCAGCACCTTCGTCCAGCTCTTCTCCTCGCCGAGCAGCATGGCGTAGGGGAGCAGCTTCTCGTACAGGTGCACCACGTCCACCGTGCCGTCGGAACGGCGCTCGGCGCCCCGGTAGGACTGCAGCATGCGGAGCCGGTCGGCCTCGGCCACGCGGATGAACTCCTTCACGCCCATCAGGTGCTCGTGGCGCAGCGCACCCTCGTGCGTCATCACGGTGTGCCGGCTGAAGGCGACCAGGGAGCTGATCGCCACCACGACGCCCGCGGCGATGAGCGCGACGATGGACAGGCCGAGCAGCTCCCGGTCCTTCACCGCCGACCAGGTCAGGAACGCGGCGGTCGCGATCAGCAGGGCGATGGACGCCCAGCCGAACGCCATCGCGGCGCGACTGCGCTCCTCGGCGAGCCAGCCGTTCTGCTTCGCCGCAGCACGGCCCTTCTGCACCAGCTTCTCCATGCGCCCCGCGAACTTCGTGCTGGACTTCGGGATCCGTCGTACGGTCTCCTCGCCCGGGAACAGGGAGTCGACGGCCGCCCGATCGAGCGGATGCGACGGGCGCGAACGATCGATCAGCCGCAACGACGGACGCCGCTTGGCATCCTGCTCCTCCTCCAGGCGCAGCACGCCCTGCACGGCCAGATGCACCATCTGCGCGGGGATCGGGTTCGGCGCCCCGGGGATCAGCGGCGCGGCGGCCAGCGGCGGCAGTTCCGCGGGCACGTCGAACTGGGCGACGATGATGCCGGTGGCCGTCTGCCGTCGCCGCTTGAGCGCCGCGGCTGAGAACCAGGCGCCGCTCGCCGTGGCGATCGCGGCGAGTCCGACGACGGCGGGCCCGAAGTCGGCGACCGGATCGGGCATCCGCGCCTCGGGCTGGGTGACCGTGCCCGCCTCGAAGCCGATCGCGATCGTCACCCCGTCGCCGGCGGCGCGCTCGCCGGACTCCACCGTGAAGCTCGCGCCCTCGGCGGAGGATGCGGGGCCGTCGAGCGTGCACGGGTTCTTCTCGCCGATCTTCCCGCTGTAGCAGGCGGTGTCGCCCGTGAGCTTCTTCGCCAGTGCCGGCGCGAAGGTGACCGTGGTGCGGAACCGGCCGATGGCCTGTGTGCTGTTCAACGGCAGCAGGTTCCAGTGGAACTCGTCGTTGCCGGACTTGGTGCCGTGGATCATGAAGTCGCGCATGGTCGACTCGATGACGTACGTGGTCGAGCCGTGCACGTAGTCGTCGTCCCCGGTCAGCACGAGGAGCATGCCGTCCTCGCTCTCGGTCTCGAACGGCACGTCGCGTCCGTCGGCATCCTTGACCGACAGGATGCGCAGGCTGAGCCCGGCACCCTCGTACCGCTCGGGATAGCCGCGGATGATGCCCTTGTTCTGGTCCGTCTGGGGGAACTCGGCCACCACGGTCTCGGTCACGTGGGCGACCGCGTGGCCGTCGGCGTCGAGGGACACCCGGTAGTCGGAGGTCCACGAGGAGTACGAGAAGTCGTCGACGTCGGCCGAGGCGGCGGATGCCGGGAGAAGCACGGCGGCGATCATCCCGGCGGCCAGGGCGAGCATCGCGAGGATGCGCCGGGCAGCGTGCGGCCGTGGACGGAGCAGGTGGGGTCGCATGCTCACGAGGCTATCCCGGCGGCCGCCGGAGTCTCAGGGAGGGCATCGGCTCGCCGGTAGACTTGTGGGGACTTTCTGCAAGGAGCCCCCACCCATGACTGACGCGTCTGCGCCGATCCCCTCGCCCGAGCTCGAAGAGGACGTCTTCGAGCAGAAGGCCGTGCGTCTCGCCAAGCGCGACAAGCTGATCGCGAACCGGGCGGATGCCGGTGGCGGCGCGTTCCCGGTCGGGGTGCCGGTGACGCACCTCATCCCCGCGCTGCGTGCGCAGTACGGCGACCTGGAGCCCGGCGCCGAGACCGGCGAGATCGTCGGCGTGGCCGGACGCGTGGTGTTCAGCCGCAACACCGGAAAGCTCTGCTTCGCGACCCTGCAGGCCGGTGACGGCTCGCGCATCCAGGCGATGGTGTCCCTCGCGAACGTCGGCGAGGAGTCGCTGGCGGAGTGGAAGGAGCTCGTCGACCTGGGCGACCACGTGTTCGTGCACGGCGAGGTGATCTCGAGCCGCCGCGGCGAGCTGTCGATCATGGCCGACGACTGGGCGATCGCGTCGAAGGCGATCCTGCCGCTGCCGAACGTGTATGCGGAGCTGAACGAGGAGACGCGCGTGCGCAGCCGCTTCCTCGACCTGATCGTGCGCGACCAGGCCCGCACCACCGTGCGCGCCCGCGCCGCCGTGAACGCCAGCCTGCGCGCCACGTTCACCAGCCACGACTACCTCGAGGTGGAGACGCCGATGCTGCAGGTGCAGCACGGCGGGGCATCCGCTCGTCCCTTTGTCACGCACTCCAACGCGTTCGACACCGAGCTGTACCTGCGCATCGCGCCGGAGCTGTATCTCAAGCGCGCCGTCGTCGGCGGCATCGAGCGGGTCTACGAGATCAACCGCAATTTCCGCAACGAGGGCGCCGACTCGACGCACTCGCCCGAGTTCGCGATGCTCGAGGCGTACCAGGCCTACGGCGACTACAACCAGATGGCCGAGCTGACTCAGGAGCTCGTGCAGAACGCGGCCATCGCGGTCGCCGGGTCCACCACGGTCACCTGGGCCGACGGCACCGAGTACGACCTGGGCGGCGAGTGGGACCGCATCTCGATGTACGACTCGCTGTCCGAGGTCTCCGGCCGCACGGTCACCCCGAAGGACTCCGTCGAGGACCTGATCGCCTTCGCGAACGAGAACGGCGTCGACATCCCGCCGCACGCCACGCACGGCAAGCTCGTCGAGGAGCTGTGGGAGCACTTCGTGAAGGGCGACCTGGTTCGCCCGACCTTCGTCATGGACTTCCCCGTCGACACCTCGCCGCTGGTGCGGGAGCACCGCTCGATCGCGGGCGTCGTGGAGAAGTGGGACCTGTACATCCGCGGGTTCGAGCTGGCCACCGGGTACTCCGAGCTGGTCGACCCGGTGATCCAGCGCGAGCGGTTCACCGAGCAGGCCAAGCTCGCCGCCCGCGGCGACGTCGAGGCCATGCCGATCGACGAGGAGTTCCTGCGCGCGCTCGAGCACGGCATGCCGCCGTCCGGTGGCATGGGCATGGGCATCGACCGCCTGCTGATGGCCGTCACGGGTCTCGGCATCCGCGAGACCATCCTCTTCCCGCTGGTGAAGTGATCCGCAGGAGGCCGTGATGTTCGGGATCGTCGATCTTGCCATCACGGTGCTGCTGCTCGCCGCCGTGGTGGCGGGGTTCGGTGCCGGGCTGTTCTCGATACTCGGCGCGCTGTGCGGGCTGGTCGCGGGCGCGCTCGCCGTGCCGTTCGTCCTGCCGCTGATCGCGCGAGCGCTGCCGGAGAGCGAGTGGCAGGGGTTCATCATCGTCGCCGCGGCCGTGCTGCTGCTGGCTGCCGGCATGGGCATCGGGTCTGCGATCGGGGCGCTGCTGCGCCGCGGGGCTGACAGGCTGCGGCTGAAGTTCCTCGAGCGGATGCTGGGCGGCGTCGCCGCTCTGGTCGCCGGGGCGCTCGCGATCACGATGGCGGGTTCGGCGATCGCCTCGGCCGGCATCCCCGGGCTGTCGCCCGTCGTCGCCTCCTCGACCGTGCTGCGGACGATCGAGCAGTACACCCCGGCGCCGCTCGCGGAGGGTGCGGCCCGCCTGCGGGCGCTCGTCTTCGGCAGCATGCCGCTGCCGACCGTCCACGGTTCGGCCAGTCCCGCGGCTCCGCCACCGGATCCGGGCGGCATCGACCTGTCGACGCCGGGGCTGAAGGCCGCGCAGGCCTCGGTCGCGAAGATCTCGGGTGTCGCCAGCCAGTGCAGCGTCATCTCCACCGGATCCGGTTTCGTGATCGCGCCCGACCGGATCATGACGAACGCGCATGTGGTCGCTGGCGTGACGTCGCCGGTCGTGGAGCTGCCGGGACAGCCGGCGCGCGACGGTCGCGTCGTCTACTTCGACCCGGTCGACGACATCGCGGTGGTCGCGGCGGATGTCACGGCGAAACCGCTCGGGCTCTCCGACGCCCTGGCTCCGGGTGCCGGAGGCGCGGTGATGGGCTACCCGTTCGGAGGCCCCTTCCGGGTCGTCGCCGCGGGCGTGCTCTCGTCGTCGACCGCATCGATCCCGAGCATCGACGGCACCAGCAGCGATGAGCGCAGCATCTACGCGCTGCAGGCGCAGGTCGAGCCCGGCAACTCGGGCGGCCCGCTGCTCACCGAGGGAGGGCAGGTCGCGGGCATGGTGTTCGCCAAGGACGAGGTCAAGCAGGGCGTCGGCTATGCGATGACGAACGCGGAGCTGCTGCCGGTCATCGCGCAGGCCGAGAGCTCGACGAAGGGCGTGGCGACGGGCTCCTGCCGGCGCTGATCGCGACCGGTCACCGGCGTCGTAGTACCCACTCGGGCAGCACGGCTGCGGACAGCATCGTCGAGATGAGCGACGCCATGCTGTGCCCTGGGTCGATCCGGAGCGCCTCATCGACGTAGACGCCGGCATGCGACGAGCGGCCGAGCGCCCAGGCGAGCCAGGCGGCGGCCGTCAGGGCGCCCGGCTTGGCCTGCCGGGGCGCCCGTGCGGCGACGAGGCGCACCAGCTCCAGTGCGCAGCCGAGCCGATCAGGGTCCGGCGGTGCGCCCCGGCCCAGGAACACCTCGCCGATCGCGCGGGGGATGTCTCCGCGCTGTCGGGAGAACTCCATCTGGGCCTCCAGCGCGCGGCATCCGAACTCCCGATCCGTCGCCCACTGCACCAGGACCGCGTCCCGCAGCGCGGGCCGGGCCAGACACCACAGCAGCGCCGCGCAGCCGTAAGGGTCGTCGTCGGCCGGGCGTTCGATGAGCTCCTCCACGAACCCGGGCAGATCGTCGAGGACCTCCATGGCGGTGATGAGCGCGATCGGGTTCGTGTCACGCGCCGGCGACATCGACGGTCGCCGATCCAGGAGCTCCTCCAGCTCGGCCAGGGCGCGACCGACCCGCTCTCGGTCGGCGAGGTCGCTGCCCGGCAGCTCGGCGCCCGCGAGCTGGTCGCCGCTGACGTCGCCGACGCCGGGTATCCCGTCACCCACCGGGATGCTCTCGAGCGGCCGGATCGTGGGGTCATCCTCCCGGTAGTCGCCCCAGCCGTCCGGGGTCACGCACAGCGCGTCGACCAGGTGCAGGCCGGCCTCCAGGATCACGTCACCCACGGCCTCGGCGAGGACGAGGTGCGGCAGGAGCACGCCGTCGGGGACCGGAAGCGGGCGGTCGTCGGTGTACACCACCAGCGCGGCGGCATCGACGCCGCTGACCTGCAGGAGTGCATGCACGGCGGCATCCGCGAACGCGTCGGGGTCGGCATCCGGTGCGGGCAGGTCGACCCGGAGCGCGCCGTGCGTGCGCGTACCGCGGAACGGCAGCAGCACGACGCTGCACCGCGGTGTGAAGCCGGCCAGCGCCGGGACGATGCCGAGCAGCTCGGCGGGTTCGGTGGCATGGATGATCGTGGTCATGCCGTGAGTGTGCCCGCCACGCACCCACGTTCGTCCTGACCGGATCCGCGTGATCCTCGGCATCCGTGCAGAACTGATCCAGGATCACGGGCTGTGCAGGGAGAACGGGGTGACCGGGGAGATCGATAGGAACTCCGCGTACGATGGAGGGGTGGACGACATGTGGATGGCAGTGGGGTGGGCCATTCTGCCGACCCTCGCGGTGAGCGCGGTGTTCGTGGTCGTGCTCCGCGGCATCCTGCGATTCGATCGCACCGAGCGCAAGGTGCACGCCCGGATCGAGGCCGAGGAGCGCGCCGCGCGCGGACTCCCGCCCAAGGCGTCCTGACCGCCTCGCCCCGCTGAACGCGGCATCCGCGGCTTCTGTCCCCGTCTGCGGCTACTCTGATCCAGAGTGATCAGTGCCGTGACGGAGGGGGGCTCGGTGTTCGACGTCAACAACTGGCCCTGGTGGGCCGTGCTCGGCTATCTCGTCATCGACATCACCGTGCGCGTCGTGTCGATCATCGTCGTGCCCCGAAACCGGCGTCCGACCTCGGCCATGGCCTGGCTGCTGGCGATCTTCCTCATCCCGGTCGTCGGGGTGCTTCTCTTCCTGCTCATCGGCAACCCCAAGCTGCCGCGCGCGCGACGCCGCAAGCAGGAGCAGGTCAACGAGTACATCGCCGAAGCCGCCAGCCACCTGAACTTCGGCTCGCTGCGCCCGAACGCACCGGAATGGTTCCCGCCGCTTGTCGCGATGAACCAGCATCTGGGCGCCCTGCCGCTGTCCGGCGGCAACGAGGCGCACCTGATCAGCGACTATCAGCAGTCCCTCGACGACATGGCCGACGCGATGCGGGCGGCCGAGCACTACGTGCACGTGGAGTTCTACATCCTGCAGAGCGACGCCTCGACGGACAACTTCTTCCGAGCCATGGAGGAGGTCGCGGCCCGCGGCGTCCCGGTGCGCGTGCTGCTGGACTACTGGGCCAACCGCTGGAAGCCGAAGTACCGCGAGACGCTGAAGCGTCTCGACGCGATGGGCGCGGACTGGCACCTGATGCTCCCGATCCAGCCGCTGCGAGGGCGCTTCCAGCGCCCCGATCTGCGCAATCACCGCAAGCTCCTCGTGGTGGACGGATCCGTGGGCTTCCTGGGCTCGCAGAACGTCACCGACTCCTCGTACAACCTGCCCAAGAACATCAAGCGCGGGCTGCACTGGGTCGACCTGATGGTGCGGGTGAAGGGCCCGGTGGTGGCCAGTCTGAACGCCGTGTTCCTGTCCGACTACTACGCCGAGACCGACCGGGTGCCGGATGCCGGCGAGCTCACCCGCGTGGAGCACGGCGCCGGCGAGCTGGGCTGCCAGATCGTGCCGTCCGGGCCCGGATTCGAGGTGGAGAACAACCTGCGGCTGTTCCTTGCGCTGCTGTATGCGGCGAAGGAGCGGATCATGATCGTGAGTCCGTACTTCGTCCCCGACGAGGCGCTGCTGCTGGCCGTGACGGCAGCCGTCGACCGCGGCGTGCAGGTGGAGCTGTTCGTCTCGGAGGAGGGCGACCAGGCCGTCGTCTACCACGCGCAGCGCAGCTACTACGAGGCGCTGCTGCGCGCCGGCATCCGCATCTGGATGTACCCGAAGCCGTACATCCTGCACACCAAGAGCCTCACGATCGACGACCAGGTCGCCGTGATCGGCTCGAGCAACATGGACATGCGCTCCTTCGGTCTGAACATGGAGGTGTCCATGCTGGTGCGCGGCGAGGAGTTCGTCGACGAGGTGCGTGTCGTCGAGGACGAGTACCGGTCGCTCAGCCGCGAGCTGACGCTGGAGGAGTGGGACAGGCAGCCGCTGCGGTCCACCGTGCTCGACAACCTCGCGCGTCTCACGTCCGCGCTGCAGTAGTGCGGTTGTGAGACGGACGCCCGTCTGGCGACACTGAGAGATATGAGCCTCCCCCGACTCCGCCTGATCCCGTCCATGCTCGCCCTCGCCGCCGTGGCGCTTCTCGCCGCCGGCTGCTCGACGACCCCGGCATCGCCTGCGCCCACCAGCACGGACCGGACGGATGCAACCGCTCCGTCGCAGCCGAAGGAGCCCAGCGGCGACGACATCGAGGCGGCATGGCTCGCCGGGGGCGCGTCGATCGGCATCGTCACCTGGGGCTCATCCTCGAAGGACTGCCAGCCGGCGCAGGCCGATGTGAAGGCGGACGGACAGTCCCTCGAGGTCACGCTGAAGGATCGTGCCGACGGCCAGAAGCCCTGCACCGCCGACTTCGGGCCTCGCGCGATCGCGTTCCCCGTCCCCAGCGGCGTCGACGTCACGCAGGATGTCGAGGTGAACGTCACCTACGGGAAGCTGAAGGCGGAGGCCGACCTGGACGGGCTCCCGGCCGCGCCGGCCGATCCTGGGATGGGGCAGCCCTCGGCCGGCTGGTTCGACGATCAGGGCATCCTGCTGATGACGTACGGCTCGTCGTCCTGCCCGCCGGTGGTGCAGGACGTGACAATGGCGGATGCAGGTGCCACCGTGACCTTCGCGACCGTCGACCGCGTCTGCACCATGGACCTGGCACCTCGCGTCACCGTGATCCAGCTCCCGCAGGAGCCGAAGGACGGCCGCGCCTTCACCCTGACACTGACCGGCGACAACCTCGACGGAGAGGTCCCCGTCATCGGCTGAGCCGCCGGCTCAGAAGTTCGAGACGTCGTGCCCCTTGGGCAGCACGATGCTGAGGCCGCCCTGCTCGATGCGGCACGACATCCGCACGGCGGTGCCCAGCTCGTCGCCGTCCAGCTCGATCGAGGTGGGCGAGACCATGGCGGTGTCGGCCGTCCGTCCGCGCAGGTAGCGGATAGACGAGTTCCGCCCGCGGCGCTCCAGCACCCGGCGCCCGGCACGCGAGCGGCGCAGCACCGAGTTGTCCCACCAGACCTTCCGCCAGATGCCCAGCCATCCGAGTGGTCCGGTCGGCTGGATGACCGCGATGTCCATCGTGCCGTCGTCGAGCGAGGCATCCGGCATCAGCGCGATGCCCGCGGGCAGCGCGCCGCAGTTGGCGAACAGCATGCTGTGCACCTTCGTGGAGTGCAGGCGGCCGTCGTCGAGCTGATACACGACGCGGAAGGGCTTCGCGCCCGGGAGGGAGCGCGCCGCACCGTCGAGGTAGGCGATCCAGCCGACGGTCTTCTTCAGATCCGGGCGGGTGTTGGCGATCATGTCGGCGTCCAGGCCCATGCCCGCGAGCACGACGAATCCGTGCTCTGTCTCGGAGCCGTCCTCGCGGGTGAGCGACGCCCAGCCGATGTCCACCGGATGCGTGAAGCCGGTGAACACGGCATCCATGACCTTCTCGGGGTCGAGCAGCGGCAGCCCGAGATTGCGCGCGAAGAGGTTGCCCGTGCCGCCCGGGACGATCGCGAACGGCACGCCGGTGCCCGCCATCGCCTCGGACACCGAGCGCACCGTGCCGTCGCCTCCGGCGGCGAGCACTGCGGCCGCGCCCTCGTCGAGCGCGGTGCGGGTGATGATCCGGCCGGGGTCGTCGATGCTGGTCTCGTAGAACCGCGGCGGGGCCCAGCCATGCTTCTTCGACAGTGCCGTCAGTGTCGAGCGCAGTCGCCTGGCGTCGACCTTGACGGGGTTGAGGACGAGTGCCGCGTGCGTGCGCGCGTTCCCGGATGCCGACATGTCGCAACTCTACGGCTCAACAGGATCACGGGCGCACAGGGCCGCATCCGCGGTCGCTCCGTCCGCTCAGGGGCGGCTGAGCCGCTCGGTAGACTTGCACAATGATCGATCTCACCCTCCTCCGCGACGAGCCCGAGCTCGTCCGTCGTTCACAGCTCGCGCGCGGGAACGCGCCCGAGACCGTCGACGCCGCGATCGAGGCGGACCGATCGCGTCGTGACGCGCTGAACGCGTTCGAGTCGCTCCGCGCCGAGCAGAACGCCTTCGGCAAGACGGTCGCCAAGGCGCCCAAGGAGGAGAAGGCCGCACTGGTCGCGCAGGCCAAGGACCTGGCCGACCGGGTCAAGGCCGCGCAGCAGGCGTCGAACGAGGCGGCGGATGCCGCGGCATCCGCTCTCGCGAAGATCGAGAACGTCATCATCGACGGCGTCCCCGCGGGCGGCGAGGAGGATTTCGTCGAGCTGCGCCGCGTGGGCGACGTCCCGGCCTTCGACTTCGAACCCCGCGACCACCTGGAGATCGGCGAGCTGCTGGGCGCCATCGACATGGAGCGCGGCGTGAAGGTCTCCGGATCCCGCTTCTACTTCCTGAAGGGGATCGGCGCGCGCCTGGAGATCGCGCTGATGAACCTCGCGCTCGACAAGGCGCTGCAGAACGGCTTCACGCCCATGATCGTCCCGACGCTGGTGCGGCCGGAGATCATGCAGGGCACCGGGTTCCTCGGCGAGCACGCCGACGAGGTGTACCACCTCGACAAGGAGGACCTGTACCTGGTCGGCACCAGTGAGGTGCCGCTGGCGGGCTTCCACAAGGACGAGATCCTCGACATGTCCGCGGGAGCCCACCGCTACGCTGGATGGTCCACCTGCTACCGCAGCGAGGCCGGGTCGTACGGCAAGGACACCCGCGGCATCATCCGCGTGCACCAGTTCAACAAGCTGGAGATGTTCGTCTACACGACGCCCGAGGACGCCGAGGCCGAGCACGACAGGCTCGTCGCGCTGCAGGAGGAGATGCTCACCGCGCTCGGCCTGGCCTACCGCGTGATCGACGTCGCCGCCGGCGACCTGGGCTCCAGCGCCGCGCGCAAGTTCGACATCGAGGCGTGGGTGCCCACTCAGGGCGCGTTCCGCGAGCTGACCTCCACGTCGAACTGCACGACGTATCAGGCGCGCCGTCTCGACGTGCGGTACCGGCCGGAGTCGGAGGACGCGAGCCAGGCCAAGACGCGCAACGTCGCCACCCTCAACGGCACGCTGGCCACCACGCGCTGGATCGTCGCGATCCTGGAGACGCACCAGCAGGCCGACGGGTCGGTGACGGTGCCCGAGGTGCTGCGTCCGTACCTGGGCGGCATCGAGGTGCTGCGCCCGCTCGGCTGGGTCGACCCCGAATCGGAATCCGCCGAGGCGCAGGCGGCGGAGTGACCTCGCGCGGCCTGGTCGGGCTGGACATCGACGGCACGATCCTGCTGCAGGACGAGACGCTCAGCCCAGGCGTGCCCGAGGCCGTCGCGGAGGTCCGGGATGCCGGCTACGACGTCATGCTCGCCACCGGGCGCAGCTGGAGCGGCACCCGGCGATACGTCGAGGTGCTCGACCTGACCGCGGAGTTCACGGTGTGCTCGAACGGTGCGGTGATCATGCGCCGGGTCGGCGACGAGTGGGTGCGCTGGCACGTGGAGGTCTTCGATCCCGCGCCCGTGCTCGCGCTGCTGCGCGACCGGCTGCCGGAGGCGCGCTACATGGTGGAGCTGGAGTCCGGGCAGCGGCTGTACACGGCTGTGCTGGACGACTGGACCCTGGACGGCGGACGGCAGGTCGACTTCGACGAGCTCGTCTCGCAGCCGGTGTCCCGCGTGGTGGTCGTCTCACCCGAGCACGACGAGGACGATTTCCACCAGCTGGTCGCCGAGGTGGGGCTCAACGAGGTCTCCTACGCGATCGGCTGGACGGCGTGGCTCGACATCGCACCGCAGGGCGTCGACAAGAGCACGGCGCTGGAGCGGGTGCGCGCCGAGCTCGGCATCCCGCGCGACCGGGTGCTGGTCGCCGGAGACGGACGCAACGACCTGGGGATGTTCGCCTGGGCGCTCGCCGGAGAGGGCCGTGCCGTGGCGATGGGACAGGCCCCGGACGAGGTGAGGGACGCGGCCGGCGAGGAGACCACCGTGGTCGACGACGGCGGCCTCGCGATCGCGCTTCGCACGCTGCTCTGAGGCATCCGCCCAGTAGTTCCCCAGGTGGGCGCGGGAGAATCGAAGGCATCGACCGTCGGCTCTTCCCCCGGAACCGATAGACTCGACGCCTGATCGTCCGGCGCGAGCCGGGATCGGGAGGGTTGTCCGAGTGGCCGATGGAGCTGGTCTTGAAAACCAGTGGGCAGCGATGTCCCGTGGGTTCGAATCCCACACCCTCCGCATCTGTTCGAAAGGCACTGAGTGAGCGAGTCCCGCAGTCGGCGTACCCCCGTTGCTCGTCATGGTCAGCTGCGCACCCCCGGCGCCACCGGGCAGCTGCTGAAGCTGCTCGGCATCGCCCTGGCCGTCGTCCTGGTCAGCGGGCTCGGCGTGGGGACGTTCGTCGTGGGCGGGCTGCTGAACACCGTCAGCGCCAACGCCGTCGAGCTGGAGAACCAGAAGGAGCTCCCGCCGGACATCTCGGCCTACGAGGGTGGATTCGACATGCTGCTCACCGGTGTGGACACCTGTGAGCCCAAGTACGCCTACCTCTTCGGCAAGCGCTGCACCGGTAAGGACGCCCAGGGCACGCTGAACGACGTGAACCTGCTCGTGCACGTCTCCGCCGAGCCGCGTCGCGTGACCGTGGTGAGCTTCCCGCGCGACCTGATGATCCCGATCCCCGCCTGCACGGATGCCAACGGCAGGACCTCCTCGGCGATGAGCAAGCAGCAGCTCAACGTCGCCTATGAGCACGGTGGAGACAAGGGCGGTCTGAACTGCGTCGCCAAGACCATCTCGAGCCTGGTCGGGGGCGAGGACATCGAGTTCGCCGCGAAGGTCACCTTCGGTGGAGTGATCGAGATCACGGATGCCATCGGCGGCGTCGACGTCTGCCTGGCCAACCCGATCAAGGACCGCTTCACCGGTCTGGACATGGCCGCGGGCGACCACACGATCCAGGGCCTGCAGGCCCTGCAGTTCCTCCGCACGCGACACGGCGTGGGCGACGGGAGCGACCTGGGACGCATCGGCAATCAGCAGCAGTACATGTCGAGCCTGGTGCGCAAGCTCATCAGCGGCCAGGTGCTCGGCAACGTCGGCACCATGCTGAAACTCGCCGACGTGGGCCTGAACAACCTCGAGGCGTCCACGTCGCTCGCGAACCCGATGACCATCGCGCAGATCGCGCTGGCCGTCAAGGATGTGCCGTTCCAGGACATCGTCTTCGTGCAGTATCCGACGATGTACGACCCGGCCGATCCGAACCGCGTCATCCCGGACAAGCGCAACGCGAAGATCCTGTGGGACGCGATCACGGCCAACAAGCAGCTGCAGATCACGCACGAGAACACCAAGAACGACGGTGTGGTCGTGAAGGAGCCGGACACCGGCACCACTCCGCCGCCGGCCACGCCCACCCCGACCGAGACACCCGCGGACGTCGTGGAGCTGCCCTCGTCGATCACAGGCACCTCGGCAGCCCAGGTGACCTGCTCCAACGGCAACGTGCGCGGTCGCTGACCGCCACGCCCGATGCAGTGGGCGGGTTCGCCGCACTCCGTCCGACCCGTTATGATTGCATGACGTGCTCGATTCGGTTCGAGCACATGGAGACGTCGCATAGTCAGGCCTAGTGCACCACCCTGCTAAGGTGGAGTCCTCGCAAGGGGACCGAGGGTTCAAATCCCTCCGTCTCCGCTCTCAGATCCTGGCTCGAAACCCGCGGAATTCCGCGGGTTTTCTGCTCCCGGGGGGGGGAGTGGAGGGCGTTTTGCCCACGTCTCTGCCACGAACCGGGGCGGAGCGGGGGGCGATGGGCTCTGTGATGTCTCAGGACAGGGGTGACAGTTTTGTAGCAGGACAGCGGTGACAACCGCCAGTCAGGGTCGTCCGCCCAACTGACCTCGGGGGGTCCTCTCCCTCGCACGATGGGGGCGGACAGCGGTCGGTCAAGCCGCTGGTAGTGGTGTAGTTCGGGTTCCTTCGATCTGTTGAGGGTTCAGGCTGTGAGTTCGAGGGCTGTGTTGGTGTTCGCCTCGCTTCCGGTGTCGGCGACGAGGGTGAGGCGGGACTTGGCGAGGATGTCGAGGCCGAGGTAGCGGCGTCCTTCGGCCCATTCGTCGGTCTGCTCGGCGAGGACGGCGCCGACGAGGCGGATGATCGCGTCGCTTCTATGCCTCGTGTCAAGTCATGCGGGTGCGTAGTTCGCGGTAGAGCGCTCGGCAGACGTAGCGTTTCAGGCAGCGTCGGATCTCACGGTTGGAGAGTCCTTCGGCTCGGCGGCGGGAGGCGTACTCACGGGTGGCGGGGTCGTAGCGCAGGCGTGTGCGGACGACGACGTCGACAGCGCGGTTGAGTTGGCGATCGCCGGACCGGGAGAGGCGGTGTCGGGTGGTGTTGCCCGATGATGCGGGCAGCGGGGCGATGCCGCCGAGGGCGGCAAACGCAGCTTCCGATCGAACGCGGCCGTGGTGGGAGTAGGCCGCGACCAGGATCGCGCCGGTCACGGCTCCGACCCCGGGGACGGACTGCAGCCCCGGCGCCAGCGCTTCCGTGAGCTGCCCGAGCTGGCGGTGGTTCTCTCGGAGCACCTCGGTCTGCTCGAGAACGGCTCTGGCGAGTCGCCGCGCTTCTTCACGGAACACCCGAGTGACCGCGTCATCGCGACTCGTGCGCCAGGCTGCGATCGTCGCGATCTGGGCGTCTGTGAGCGGCTTGCGGGCGTCGACCGAGAGGTCGATGCTGCGAACCAGGGCGGTGAGGGCGTTGCGGTTCGCGGTGCGCTGCTGATCGACGAGCGCGCGGGCAGCCAGGAGTACCCGCAACGCCGTCCGGTCCCCGCTTCGGCGTGGCTGGGCGAGCTTATCGAGGTCTTCTCTGATCACGCTTCTGGCCGCGGCCTCCGCATCGATCGGGTCGGACTTCCCGGTGCGGGCGCATGACGGTCTGGCGATCGGCCGGATCTCCGTGACCTCGAACCCGCTCGCAGCCAACGCCGCCGCGATGCCCGCGCCGTAGGAGGACGTCCCCTCGATCGCCGCGAGTGTCGTCGTTCCCTGGGCGCGCCGTGCAATCCAGGAAATTGCGCGGTTGGTGCCGGCAGTGGTGGTGGGGAAGGTGGCCGTGTCGATGATGCCGCCGGTGCGGGTCTCGACGAGGCAGTAGGTGTGTGTTCGGGCGTGGGTGTCGATGCCGACGACGTGTTCGAACTGATCGGCGACTGTGGTCATGCGAGCTCCTCTGGGATGTCAGCACTTCGGCGGGCTGGCTCGGGTGGGGGTCGCTCAGAGACACATCTGTAATGAGTCACGCCATCGCGGGCGGACAGGCTTCTGATCAAGGCATCTGCGCGGGCAGGCCGAGCCGCAGCATGGTCGCGGACACGTCCTTTTCAAGACACCGCCGCGAGCGGCGGGGCGGGTCTTCCCCGGGGCACACGACCCAGCCGCGGCCCCGCCCGTCAGCCCGCCGCCGGGCCGCCCGAAACCCTTACAACTCCACCCCCCCCCGACGGAGCGCGCCCGCGCCCGGGTGCCCCCGACCGTGGCGTGTCGGGGGGTGGAGGTCGCCGAAAAAGCCTGCCATCCC
>Ga0066256_1000695_pt1 | contig 69138 bp, 64 predicted proteins | sample ThiBio_1000_biof_FD_87107 | JGI IMG/M metagenome (GOLD analysis project Ga0066256, IMG submission 87107) | Wastewater bioreactor microbial communities from Cape Town, South Africa - Thiocy_expt_1000_biof (version 2) | ecosystem: Engineered > Bioreactor > Thiocyanate-remediating >... | reverse complement strand
GCCCCCGGCCGGTGGAACCGAAGCGGCGGGGGCGGCTGGTCGTCGCCCGCGTACCGGAGGCCGGGGGGGGAGGGGGGGGGGTCGGTGGGCCGCCCGCGGTCGTGGGGGGGGCCGGGGTCGTTCCCCGGGTCGTCGTTTTCCTGGAACGGGGCCGTACCGCCCGTCTGGGCGAAGGGGGGGGGGAGGCCCGCTAGATCACCGGGGAACGCGGGGGAGGCAAGGAAACCCCCCCCCCCCCCCAGCGCCAGGGCTGTCAGCCCGGCTACCAGCCGAGCACGAGCAGGTGAAGAACTACGCATGTGATGCCCCCATACATGTGAAACCGACCAGGCGCGCATCCTCGCCGGCGCAAGTCCCTGGCCCGGTGACCATAGCAGGCAACCCGACCCATCGCGCCTCAACCCGATCCCACTCCGCCAGACCAGGCTCTAGTCGATCCCGTCCGATCCCGTCCGACCCGGCTCGACCCCGTTCGACCGGAGCCGCCCCAGGTTAGGCGGGACGGATCGGGACGGATGCGGACGCATCGTCTCGCTCCCGGACGGGTCACCAACATGCCGGACCGAGTCCGACCGGCGCCGCCTTCCTCGCCTTCCAGCGGCCGCCTCGGCCACCGCGCCCACCGCGGTGTCGACCCGTGCCGTCGGGCCAGCGCGCGCCCGCGGTGGCAGAGTTGTCCGGTGCCCGTGACCGACCCCTTCGGCTCCCCCGAGCCCGCCGGCTCCCCCGCCACCCTCGATCGCTCCCGCGTCGACGCGCTCCGCCGGCGCACGATCGTCCTGCTCTCCGTCGCCCAGGTGTTCAGCGGCCTCGCGGCCGGCTCGGTCGTGTCGATCGGTTCGCTGCTGGCCGTCGAGATCACCGGGAACGACGCGTTCGCGGGGTCGGTCACCACCGCGGCGACGCTCGGCGCCGCCTTCTCCGCGCTCTGGCTCGCCCGCCTCGCGCTGGCCCGCGGCCGCCGCGCGTCACTCAGCTCGGGCCTGCTGCTGGCCTCCGTCGGGGCCGTCGCGTTCGTCCTCGCGTCGGTGTGGCAGAGCTTCCCGCTGCTCCTGGCCGGCGGCGCGCTCATGGGCGTCGGTTCGGCCGTCAACCTTCAGGCGCGGTTCGCGGCGACCGACCTGTCGACACCGGGCAGCCGCGCCCGCGACCTCTCGCTCGTCGTGTGGATGAGCACCGTCGGCGCCGTCACCGGCCCCAACCTGGTCGGGCTCGGCGGCCCGCTCGGCCGCCTCACCGGGCTGCCCGAGCTCGGGGCGGCGTTCCTCTTCTCGCTCGCCGGCATGCTCGCGGCAATGCTCGTGCTGTGGATCGGCCTGCGGCCGGACCCGCTCGCCGTCGCGCGCGAGGGCGAGCACGGGCACAGCGTCGTCACAGGGGTCCGCACCCGCGTGCCGATCACCGAGGCGCTGGCGACGCTGGCGCGCTTCCCCAGGGCCGTCGGGGCGCTGCTCGGGATCCTGGTGGCGCACGCCGTCATGGTCGCCGTCATGTCGATGACGCCGGTCCACATGGCGGGGCACGGTGCCAGCATCAGCCTGGTCGGTCTCACCGTGAGCCTGCACATCGCCGGGATGTACGCGCTCTCCCCCGTGATGGGCTGGCTCAGCGACCGGATCGGCGCGCCCGTCGTGCTCGTCCTCGGCCTGCTGACGCAGGTCGCCGCGGTCGCCGTCGCCGGCACGTCGGGGGCCAGCGCGGGCGCGACGACGATCGGTCTCGTCCTGCTCGGCGTCGGCTGGTCGGCCGCGACGGTCGCCGGGTCGAGCAGCATCGCCGGCGCCGTTCCCGGTGACGGCCGCGTGGCCATCCAGGGCCTCTCGGACTCCCTCATGTCGTTCGCCGGCGCCGGCGGCGGCGCGCTGGCCGGGGTCGTCCTGGCCCGCATCGGGTACGACGGCCTCAACCTGGCCGCCGGGGTCCTCGCCGCGGCCGGCGCCGTCGCCGCGTTCCTGGTCCAGCGGCGCGCGGCGACGCGGGACGCCCCCGTCGTCTGACCCCGCCGATGGCCTCGCAGGGCGCCTGATAGCATTTGCTATATGTCAGTCCTGGACATCACCGAGCGTCTGCGACTCGATGCGACCGCGGCGGACGACCTCCGCGCTCTCGGGCGAGCACGTCTCGTGTCGGCCGTCCGAGTAGGACACGCAGCCGGACTCAGCCAGCGTGAGATCGCGACAGCGATCGGCCGCAGTCAGCCAGAGGTGTCGAGACTGCTGAGGTTCCACGGAACCTCACCACTGGGGTTGCGTCTTCGGGAGCGACGGCGGGCAGTGATCGCGGCGATCAGGGACGCGGGCGGACGCAACCCGCGCGTCTTCGGAAGCGTCGCGCGAGGGGAGGACTCGGCGGAGTCCGACATCGACCTGCTGGTCGACTTCCCACCAGGGTCTATCGGCCTGTTCGAGCTGGCACGGCTGGAGGAGGAGCTCTCGCGGATCCTCGATGCGGTCGTCGATGTCGTCCCGGCGACGAGCCTGCGCAGCAACATCCGCGCGACCGCGCTGGCGGAAGCCGCTCCGCTGTGAGCCGGACCGACGCCGAGCGCATCACCGACGCGCTGACGCACATCGACATCCTCCGCTCCCACCTCACCAGAGGAACACTGGCGGACGCTACGGTCGCTGACGCGGTGGCGCTACGTCTCGCTGCGGCGATCGAGGCGCTGCACACCCGCGACGGAGCACTGGAAGAACGTCTCTTCGGAACCGGGTGGCATGCCATCTGGAGCGTACGGAACCGTATCGCTCACGGGTACGCGGTCTTCGACCTCACGATCATCCGTGCAACCGTCGAGCGCGATCTCCCGGAGTTCGAGGAGAGGCTCCGCCGCGGCCTGGACGAGCAGCGGACAGAGGCTGGCGATCCCCGGTAGTCCTCCCTGAGTCGTCAGCAGGCGCACCCGGCCGATGGCCGGGGCTCGTCAGCCGCGGCCGACGAGCGTGCGCACCTCCGCCGCGAGCACGACGGACCCGAGCGCGACGACCCCGGCACCGGCGCCAACGCCGTACGCCTCGGACTCGGCCAGCTCGACCGCGAGCGTCAGGGCCTCGTCGAGCCGCTCGGCGACGTGGACGCGGTCCTCCCCGAACACCTCGCGGGCCAGCTCGGCCAGGTCGTCGACCTCCATCGAGCGCATCGACGTCGAGCGGGAGACCACGAGCTCCGCGAGCACGGGCTCCAGCTCGACGAGCATCCCCTCGACGTCCTTGTCCGCCATCGCGCCGAACACGCCGACCAGCCGCTCGAACGCGAACGCCTCCTCGAGCGTGTCGATGGCCGCGCGGATCCCGGCGACGTTGTGCGCCGCGTCGACGAGGATGGTCGGCGAGCTGCGGACGATCTCCATCCGTCCCGGCGAGCTGACCGACGCGAACGCGGCCTCGACCACGTCGGCGGGCAGCGCGACACCACCGAGGAACGCCTCGACGGCCGCGAGCGCGACGAGCGCGTTGTGGGCCTGGTGGCGCCCGTGCAGCGGCAGGAAGACGTCCTCGTAGACGGCGCCGATCCCGCGCATCGACACGAGCTGGCCGCCGACGGCGACGGCGCGGGACAGCAGCGCGATCGGGGTCGTGCCGTCCGGGAGCGCGGCGAGCACGGCCTCCGCGTCGAGCTCGGCGACACCCTCGTCGGCGTCGGCGTCGAACGTCTCGATCTCCACGACGAGCCGGGCGCCGACGGCGACGCACCGCGCGGCGATGACCTCGAGCACCTCGCTCTCCTGGTTCCCGACGACGGCGGTGGCCCCCGGCTTGATGATCCCCGACTTCACGGCGGCGATCTCCGGCAGCGTGTGGCCGAGCCAGCGCTCGTGGTCGTGGCTGATCGGCGTCAGCACGGCGACCTCCGCGTCCACGACGTTGGTCGAGTCCCACTCGCCGCCCATGCCGACCTCGAGGACCGCGACGTCGACCGGGGCGTCGGCGAAGGCGGCCAGCGCCATCGCCGTCAGCACCTCGAAGAACGACAGCTCGCCGCCCGCGCCGTACTTGCCGGACGCGACCAGCTCGGCGTCGATCATCTCGATGTAGGGCGCGACGTCGTCCCACGCGCGCACCCACTCCTGCGCGGTGAGCGGCTCGCCGTCGATCGCGATCCGCTCCCGGACGGTCGACAGGTGCGGGGAGGTGAACCGGCCCGTCCTGGTGCCCAGCTCGCGCAGCAGCGCGTCGATCATCCGGGCCGTCGACGTCTTGCCGTTCGTCCCCGTGAGGTGGATCGCGCGGAACATCTGCTGCGGCGACCCGAGCACGTCGACCACGCGGGCGACGCGCTCGATCGTCGGATCGAAGTCGTGCTCCGGCGTGCGGCGCAGGATCTCGCGGTAGATCTCCCGCGCGCGCTGCTCGGACTCGCCCGCCTCGCTCGCGCGCCGCGCGTCGGCCCCGTCCCGGCTCATGCCAGCTCCTCGCTCGTGCTCTCGTCCCGGCGCAGGTCGACGACCGCGACCGCTCCCCTGGCCAGCTCCCCCGCGTCGACCGGCCCGATCGCGAGCGACGTCGCGAGCGTCTCCCGCGCGATGTGGTCGCGCCAGGTCTCTGCGTCCGCGACGCGTTCGTCCGGGACCCCGAGACGCAGGTCGATCCGGTCGCTCACGTGCAGGTCGGCGGCCTTGCGCGCGTCCTGCACCTGGCGCACGACGTCGCGCGCGAAGCCCTCGGCCCGCAGGGCGTCGTCGAGCGCGAGGTCGAGGACGACGAAGCCGCCGCCCGGGAGGACCTGGACGGCGAGCTGCCGCTCGTCGCCCTCGTCGGCGGCGCTCGCCTGGGTGACGAGCTCGTACTCCCCGTCGAGCAGCGCGACGCCGCCGGCGACGACCGCGCCGTCCGGCCCCTGGGTCCAGTCGCCCTCGCGGGCGGCTCGGATGACGGTCTGGACGTCCTTGCCGAGGCGCGGCCCCGCGGCGCGCGCGTTGACCGAGAGCCGGGTCTCCACGCCGTAGCGGGCGGCGGCGTCGGAGGCGAGGTCCTCGAGCGCCACGGCCTTGAGGTTGACCTCGCTCGCGACCAGGTCGGCGAACGGCGCGAGCGCGGCCGCCTCGTCGGCGTCGCTCAGCACGACGACGAGCGAGCGCAGCGGCTGGCGCACGCGGACCTTGTTCGCCTTGCGCAGCGCGTGCGCCGTCGAGACGACCTCGCGGACGCGGTCCATCGCCGCGACGAGCCCGGGGTCGGCGACGAGCGCGGGCTCGACGTCGTAGGTCACGGTCCCCCCGTGCTCGCCGTCCTCGGTCTCCCGCGTCGTCACCGGCCAGTCCGTCAGGTGCACGGACTCCCCGCCGGTGAGCCCGCGCCAGATCTCCTCCGTGAGCAGCGGCGCGAACGGCGCCATGATCCGGGTGAGCGCCTCCAGCGCCGTGCAGAGCGTGTCGAAGGCCCGGGTGTCCTCCGCCCAGAACCGCTCCCGCTGGGTGCGGACGTACCAGTTCGTCAGGAGGTCGATGTGCTCGCGGATGAGCCCGCAGGCCGCGGCGACGTCGAACGCGTCGGCCGCGCGCGTCACCTGGACCGCGAGGTCGTGCGTGCGTGCGAGGAGGTAGCGGTCCATCACTGGCAGGTCCGCCACGGCCTCCGGCGCGACCGGCTGCGCGAGGTAGCCGGCGCCGCCGTTCAGCGTCCCGGCGTAGAGCGCGAAGAAGTAGTACGCGTTCCACAGCGGCAGCAGGACGCCGCGCACCTCGGCCCGGATGCCCTCCTCGGTCACGACGAGGTTGCCGCCGCGCAGGATCGGCGAGGACATGAGGAACCAGCGCATCGCGTCGGACCCGTCGCGGTCGAACACCTCGTTGACGTCCGGGTAGTTGCGCAGGCTCTTGGACATCTTGCGCCCGTCCGAGCCGAGCACGATCCCGTGGCTCACGCACGAGCGGAAGGCCGGCCGGTCGAACAGCGCCGTCGCGAGGACGTGCAGCGTGTAGAACCAGCCGCGCGTCTGCCCGATGTACTCGACGATGAAGTCGCCCGGGTAGTGATGCTCGAACCAGTCGGCGTTCTCGAACGGGTAGTGCACCTGGGCGAACGGCATCGAGCCGGAGTCGAACCACACGTCGAGCACGTCGGGGATGCGGCGCATCGTGCTCCGACCCGTCGGATCGTCGGGGTTCGGCCGGGTGAGCCGGTCGATCCACGGCCGGTGCAGGTCGGGCTGGCCGGCGTCGTTGCGCGGGACGTCGCCGAAGTCGCGGGCCAGCTCCTCGAAGGAGCCGTAGACGTCGATCCGCGGGTACGCCGGGTCGTCGCTCACCCACACCGGGATCGGCGTGCCCCAGTAGCGGTTGCGGCTGATCGACCAGTCCCGCGCGCCGGCGAGCCACTTGCCGAACTGCCCGTCCTTGATGTGCTCCGGCGTCCAGGAGATCTCCTGGTTCAGCTCCCCCATCCGGTCCCGGAAGTCGGTGACGCGGACGAACCAGCTCGACACGGCCTTGTAGATGAGCGGGTTCCGGCAGCGCCAGCAGTGCGGGTAGGAGTGGTCGTAGGTCTCGTGGCGCACGACGAGCGGCCGACGCTCGGCCGGCACCGCGGCCAGCGGACCCGAGCCGGCCTTGAGGTCGGCGATGATCCGCGGGTTCGCGTCGAAGACCTGCAGCCCCGCGTAGTCGGGGACGAGCGAGGTGAACTCCCCCGCGTCGCCCACCGTGACGATCGGCGTGATGCCGAGCGCGTCGCAGGCGAGCATGTCGTCCTCGCCGAACGCGGGCGCCATGTGGACGAGCCCCGTGCCGTCGTCGGTCGTGACGAAGTCCCCGGCGAGGATCTGGAAGCACGCGGGGTTGTCGGCCTCGGCGCGGCCCGCGTCGTCGGTGAAGTACGGGAAGGGCGGGAAGTAGCGGCGGCCGACGAGGTCGGCCCCCGCGATCTCGGCGACGACGCGCGGCTCCTCGCCGAGCTCGCGGGCGTAGGCGGACAGGCGGGCGGCGGCGAGCAGCACCCGGGTGCCGGGAGCGGCGAGCGCCACCGGCGTCCCCTCCTCCGGCTCGACGACGACGTAGGTCACCCGCGGGTTGACGGCGACCGCCTGGTGGCTCGGCAGCGTCCAGGGCGTCGTGGTCCAGACCAGGAGGTCGGTGCCAGCCAGGACGGTGTCGAGCTGGTCGTGGTCGTTGGCGGGGGCGAGCGCCGGCGCGAACGGGAGCCCGACGGTGAGCGCCGGGTCCTGGCGCATCTGGTAGACGTCGTCGTCCATCCGCAGCTCGTGGTTGGACAGCGGCGTCTGGTCGCGCCAGCAGTAGGGAAGGACGCGGAAGCCCTCGTACGCGAGGCCCTTGTCGTAGAGCTGCTTGAACGCCCACAGGACCGACTCCATGAAGCCCGGGTCGAGCGTCTTGTAGTCGTTCTCGAAGTCGACCCAGCGCGCCTGGCGCGTGACGTACTCCTCCCACTCCTTGGTGTAGGCGAGCACCGACTCGCGGCACGCGGCGTTGAACGCCTCGATGCCCATCTCCTCGATCTGGGACTTGTCCGTGATCCCGAGGATGCGCTCGGCCTCGAGCTCGGCGGGCAGGCCGTGCGTGTCCCAGCCGAACCGCCGGTCGACGTGCCGCCCGCGCATCGTCTGGTAGCGCGGCACGACGTCCTTGACGTAGCCCGTCAGCAGGTGGCCGTAGTGGGGCAGGCCGTTGGCGAACGGGGGGCCGTCGTAGAAGACGAACTCGTTCTCGCCGTTCTCCCCCGTCGGACGCGCGGCGACGGACTTGCGGAACGTGTCGCCGACCAGCCAGGAGGCGAGCACCCGCTGCTCGATCGCGGGGAAGGAGGGGGAGGCCACGAGGCCGGCGTCGGTGTGACGGGGGTAGCTGTCGCTCGTCAACTTCTGCTCCGGTGGTGCTGGCGATTCGCTGGTCGGTCCTGCGTCGTGCGTGCTGCGTCGCGAGGACGACCCGCCGGCTCGCGCCGGTGGACCGCGGTACCACCCCGTTTGCCGCGGGCCCCGGTCGAGGCGGGCCGCGCGGCCACTCGTTGACGGCTGTGACGGGCCTGCCCGTCCGGTTCTACTGAGCCCGCGCGCGACCCCGTCGAGGGGATCGGGTCGGAGGGCCGTTCTTCCGGAGGCTCACCGGTGATGGCCGGGTCGACGCCTGTGCGTCCGATCCTACGCCCCCGTCCGGCCCGGCCGCACGGGCGCCGCCCCGCGCGGTCCGACGCGCCTGCGAGACTGGTCGGCATGTCCGACACCCCCTGGTCCCCTCCCCCCGGCACGACGGACGGCGGCGGTCGCGAGCGCATGCTCGCGTGTCTCGAGCGCGCGGTCGAGGGCACGCCCTACCGCCTCGACCCGGACGACCGCGGCGTCGTCCTCTCCCTCGACATCGCGGACGCAAGCTGGTGGGGAACCCTCTCGGCCGCGGGCGTGACGGCGCAGCAGCGCGAGATCGTCCGGTTCCCGTCCGAGACGACGGTCGCGATCACCGACGAGATCCGCGAGCTGCGGTGGAGCGCCGGCCGGCCCAGCCTCGTGACGGGGTCGCTCGTCCGGGGCCGGATCAGGACGCGGCGGCGCGAGGTCGTGTGGGGCTGGCGGGCCGACGGCTCGTTCGGCCGGGTCCTCGACCTGCGCCTCGACTCCGCCGAGGCGCGCGAGCTCGTCGAGGCGGCCGCGGCCGCCGCCGGGCTGACGGTCGTTCGCGGCGGCGCCGAGCGCGGCGCGATCATCGCCGCGTGGGTCGGCGGGGCCGTCGCCCTGCTGGGGATCGTCGTCGCCCTCGTGGTGACGCTGGCGGTCGCGTAGCCGATGGGGACGACGACGGCTGCTCCCCTCGTCCTGCTCGACCTCGACGGCACGCTGACCGATTCCGCACCCGGGATCATGGCATCGGCGGCCGCGGCGTTCGACGCCCTCGGTCTCGCACGACCCACGCCGGACGAGCTGCGCTCGTTCGTCGGTCCGCCCCTGCCGGTCTCGATGCGAGCGCTCGGCGTGCCGCCCGAGCGCCTCAGCGAAGCCGTGCGGGCATACCGCGCCTCGTTCGCCGCGGGCAATATGTGGGACAACCGGGTCTACGACGGCATCCCGGAGCAGCTCGGGCTCCTGCGCGCAGCAGGCTGCACGCTCGCCGTCGCCACGTCGAAGCCGGAGGTCTACGCCCGTCCGATCTGCGAGCGGTTCGGGCTGACCGCACGTGTCGACGGGGTCTACGGCGCGCCGCTCGACGACGTCCCGTCCTCGAAGGCGAGCGTCATCGCGCACTCGCTCGCAGACCTGCGCAGGCGCGAGCTCGTCCCCGACGCGGAGCGCATCCTCATGGTGGGCGACCGCCACCACGACGTCGAGGGCGCGCGCGAGCACGACATCGACTGCCTCGGCGTCGGCTGGGGCTATGCCGTCCTGGGCGAGCTCGCCGACGCGGTCGGCGTCGTCCCGCGCGTCGACGACCTCGCGGCCGCCGTGCTCGCTCGCCTCACCGGCTGACCCGGCGCGGGTCGCCCTCGCGCCGCGAGCGGGTCGGACGCGCCGTCCGGGGGCGGGAGTAGAATCGATTCGATGCCTGTGTCACCCGGCCCCAAGAGACCAGCAGCCCCCCGCTCGACCCCAGCAACGATGCTTCGCCTGCTCGACTGGGTTCGTCCCGTGCTGCCCCGAATCGTCATGGGCGGCATCACCGCCCTCCTCGCCAGCCTCATGGCGCTCGCCATCCCCCAGGTCCTCCGCGTCGTCATCGAGGGCCCGCTGCTGAGCTCCGGGTCGGTCACCGGCCTGGTCTGGGCGACGGCGCTCGTGCTCGCCCTCGGTCTCATCGAGGCCTTCCTCGTGTGGTGCCGCCGCGTCTTCATCGCGACGGCGGCGACGGGCGCCGAGCACGACATGCGCGTCGAGCTCTACCACCGCCTGCTCGACCTGCCGATCGCGTTCCACAACCGGACCTCCGGCGGCCAGCTCATCCAGCGCTCGATGGGCGACCTGTCCGCGGTCCGGCGCTGGGTCGCGTTCGGCTTCGTCATGATGGTCGTCTCGAGCGCGACCATCGTCGTCGGCGTCGTCCTCATGATCGTCAACGCCTGGCAGCTCGGCCTGCTCTACCTCGTCGGCGCGATCGTCATGGTCGTGCTCACGTTCCGCCTGCGCCGCTCCTACGGAGCCGCGGCCCGGCGCGCCCGCGACCAGGCGGGCGACCTCGCGACCAACGTCGAGGAGTCCGTCCAGGGCATCCGCGTGCTCAAGGCGTTCGGCCGCGGCGAGGACGCGCACGAGGACTTCTTCTCCCAGGCCGACGAGCTGCGGCGAACGGAGCTGGTCAAGGCGGGCGCCCAGGCGCGCATCACGGCCGTCCTGACGATCCTGCCGGAGTCGCTGCTGGCCGTCTCGCTCGGGCTGGGCGCCTACCTCGTGGTGCACGACCAGCTCACGATCGGCGCGCTCTCCGCGTTCTTCGTCACCGCGGCCGTCGTCAACCGCCCCGTCGAGATGCTCGGCAACCTGCTCGCGATGACGCTCGACGCGCGGGCGGCCCTCGACCGCTACCTCGACGTCATCGACCTGCCCAACCCGCTGACGGACCCAGCCGACCCCGCGCGCCTCCCGGCCCCGGCCACGCCGGAGGGCTCGACGGTCGAGCTGCGCGACGTGGTGGTCCAGTTCTCCCCCGACGAGGCGCCCGTGCTCGACGGCGTCGACCTCGTCCTCCCGCCGGGCCGGACGACGGCGCTGGTCGGGCTCACCGGCAGCGGGAAGTCGACGCTGCTGGCCCTGCTCCCGCGCCTGCTCGACACCACCTCCGGCTCGGTCCTGCTCGACGGCGTCGACGTCCGCGACCTGTCCCGGCGCGACGTCCGCTCGATCGTGGCGCCGGCGTTCGAGGACTCCGTCCTCTTCTCCACCAGCGTCCGCGACAACGTGCTCATGGGCGCCGCCGCGACCGCCCGGGCCGAGGGGACCGACGCCGACGGTCCGGCCGTGCTCACCCAGCAGGAGGAGGACACGCGGCTGGCCGAGGCGCTCGAGGCGGCGCAGGCGGACTTCGTCGCCGACCTCGAGGACGGCACCGACACGATCATCGGCGAGGAGGGGCTCAGCCTGTCCGGTGGACAGCGTCAACGTCTCTCCCTCGCCCGGGCCATCGCGGCCCGCCCGCGCGTGCTCGTGCTGGACGATCCGCTGTCCGCCGTCGACGTCGCGACCGAGACCGCCGCGACCGACGCGCTGCGGCGGCTGCTGCCCGGGACGACGACGCTGGTCGTCGCCCACCGGCCGTCGACGGTGGCCCTCGCCGACCACGTCGTGGTGCTGGAGGGCGGGCGCATCACCGGGGCCGGGACGCACACCGAGCTGCTCGCCGGCCACCCGCACTACCGGTACGTGCTCACGGCGATGGAGCAGGAGCACCCCGCCGAGGAGGACGTCGCGGACGCCGAGCAGGCCGTCGACGAGGTCGAGCACGAGATCATCGACGAGGCCGAGCAGGAGGCCGAGCTGGACGCCCGGCTCCAGGACGAGGAGGTGGCGCGATGAGCCGGGGGGAGCGCAGCCCGTCCCTCGCGCTGCTGATGTCGCTGGCCCGGCCCGTGCGCGGGCGCGTGGCGCTGCTCGCCGTCGTCGTCGTGCTCGCGCAGCTCGCCCTCGCGGCCGGGCCGCTCCTCATCGCGTGGGGGACCGACGCGGCGCTGGCCGCAGCTCAGGGCCGCGGCGAGCTGGGCCCCGCGCTCGTCTGCTCCGCGGTGTACCTCACGGCGGCGATCGTCGGCGGCGTGCTGTCGGCGGCGACGATCAAGATCGCGGCCGGCGTGAGCCAGTCGATGCTGCTCGACCTGCGCTCGCGACTGTTCCGGCACACCCAGCGGCTCGACCTGGAGTTCCACGAGCGCTACACCTCCGGCCGGGTGATCTCGCGGCAGACCTCGGACACCGAGGCGCTGCGCGAGCTGCTCGACGGCGGCGTCACGGCGCTGGCCGGCAGCGCGCTCTCGATGATCCTCACGGTCGTGTTCCTCGTGACGATGGACTGGCCGAGCGGCGTCGTGCTGCTCGTCGCCCTCGTCCCGGCCGTCCTCGTGACGCGCTGGTTCCAGCAGCGCTCCTCCGTGCAGTTCCGGCGCCAGCGCACGGCCTCGGCCCGGCTCATCGTCCACTTCGTCGAGGCCATGACCGGGATGCGCGCGCTCCAGGCGTTCCGCCGCGAGCGGCGCTCGTCCGAGGACTACACGGAGCTCGCGCTCGACTACCGCGAGGCGAACGTCGAGTCCATCCGGCAGTTCGGCGTGTTCGACACGAGCCTCACCGCCATCGGCAACGTGACGGTCGCGCTCGTGCTCCTCGTCTCGGGCCTGCGCGTCATCGACGGCTCGATGGCGATCGGCGTCGTGCTCGGCTCCGTCATGTACGCGCGGCGGTTCTTCGCCCCGCTCGCCCAGATCGGCACGTTCTACAACTCGCTGCAGTCGGCGATCGCCGCGCTGGAGAAGCTGTCGTCGCTGCTGGCGGAGAGCCCGACCGTTCCCGAGCCGACCCGCCCGGTCGGCCTCGCCCGCGCGCGGGGCCGGGTCGACTTCGACCACGTGGAGTTCGGCTACGGAACGCTCCCCGCCGTCCTGCCCGACCTCGACCTGCACATCCCGGCCGGCCAGCAGGTCGCGCTCGTCGGGACGACCGGCGCCGGCAAGTCGACCATCGCCAAGCTCGTCGCGCGGTTCTACGATGTCCGGCGCGGCTCCGTCCGGCTCGACGGCGTCGACCTGCGCGACCTCGCGTCCGACGACCTGCGACGCGCCGTCGTCATGGTCACCCAGGAGGCGTACCTGTTCTCCGGCTCCGTCGCCGCGAACATCGCGATCGGGAACCCGCGCGCGACGCGCCAGCAGATCGAGGCGGCGGCTCGCGCGGTCGGCGTGCACGACGTCGTCATGGCGCTCCCCGAGGGCTACGACACGCCCGTCGACGGCCGCGGCGTCCGTCTCTCGGCCGGCCAGCGCCAGCTCGTCTCGTTCGCGCGGGCCTTCCTCGCCGACCCGGCCGTGCTCGTGCTGGACGAGGCGACCAGCTCGCTCGACGTCCCCGGCGAGCGGATCGTGCAGGAGGGCCTGGAGACGCTGCTCGCCGACCGGACGAGCATCGTCATCGCACACCGGCTCTCGACCGTCATGGCGGCGGACCGCGTGCTCGTCGTCGAGGGCGGGCGGATCGTCGAGGACGGCTCACCGGCCGAGCTGGTCGAAGCTGGCGGGCACTTCGCCAAGCTCCACGAGGGCTGGCAGGCGACGCTGGGCTGACGCCGGTCGGTCGCGCGGGGCCTGTCCGCGCGGTCGCCGTAGGCTTCCGGCATGCAGCCAGATCGCCCCCGGCGCCCGCGCGGTGCGCGCGCCGCCGTCATCGCCGGTCTCCTGACCGTCGCGCTCGCCGCGTGCGCCCCGACCGTGTGGGAGCCCGTGACCGTGACCGTCGGCGATCTCGAGCTGTCCCTCGAGGCGCCCCGGGACAGCACGGTCGAGGACGGCTCGCTCGGCGCCCCCGGCTGCGTCGACGCCCGGGCGTCGGTGTACGCGGGGAGCAAGGTCCGCAGCAACCTGACGATCGCGACCGCCTCGGCCGACGGCGCCTGCCCGGACGAGCGCCCGCTCAACGGTCGGTTCCCGTCCTGGGGCGCGGTCGACCAGCTTCCGCAGGACGCCGTCGCGGTGGACCTCGACGTCGCAGCCGGCGCGAGCGCGTACCAGTTCACCGTCGTCTACACCGAGTGCACCAACTTCTGCACCGACTACGACCGTCCCGTGACGTTCGTCGAGCTGGCCGACGGACGGACGTTCTTCACCACCGGCTACGAGCTCTCCGACGCGACGCTCACCCGGATGGTCGACAGCATCGCCCTCGTGTCCTAGCCGGCCGCGCGAGCGCGGTGTGAATCCGGCGGCCGACCCGGACACTCCCCGGTATGACCACCTCCTCCCCTGAGCCGGCCGCGCGCCGGTTCGAGCACCTCTGGGACGCCTTCGCGCGACGGGTCCACGCCTACGCGCTGCGCCACGTCGACCCCGACACGGCGTCCGAGGTGCTCTCGGAGACCTTCCTCGTCGCGTGGCGCCGGCTCGACGACGTGCCGGGCAACCCCCTGCCGTGGCTCCTCGTCGTCGCGCGCAACACGATCCGCAACCAGAGCCGCTCCCAGTACCGCCGCCGGCTGCTGGAGTCCGAGCTCGGCCGGATCGCCGAGGTCGCGGGCGGCACGGCGCCGGGCGCCGAGGCGGTCGCGCTGGAGCGCCAGACGCTGCTGCGCGGGCTCGCGACCCTCGCCCCGAAGGAGCGCGAGGCGCTGCTCCTGGTCACCTGGGACGGCCTCACGACGGCCGAGGCGGCCGACGTCGCCGGCTGCTCGACCAGCGCCTTCGCCATGCGGCTGCAACGCGCCAGGCGTCGGCTGGCCGCCGCGGTGGACGACGAGGGCGACGGGGCAACGGCTCCCGGCGTCCCCGCCGTCGGCACGACGCGGGTCGCGAGCACCCCGGGCGCACCCAGGGCTCCCAGCGGGAGGGACGTCGTCGTCCACCCCGCCCACCGGATCGAAGGAGCCTGACCATGTCCACCTCCCCCACCACCGTCCCGATCGAGGAGCGGCTGCGCGCCCTCGCCCCCGCCGTCGACGCGGCCGTCGCCGAGCCCCTGGACCCCGCGGGCTTCGCCGCCGCGCGCGCCCGCATCGACGCCGAGCTGGCCTCGTCCTCCCCCGCCGACGGACGCGACGTGCCCGACGTCGTGGCCCTCGACGGCGCCCGCGAGCGTCGCGAGGCCGCGCGGCGTCCGCACCGCACGGCGCGCCGGGTCGCCCTCGGCGCGGCGGCCGCGGTCGCCGCCGGTCTCACGTTCGCCGTGTGGCCGAGCCCGAGCCAGTCGGCGTACGCCACCTGGAGCCCGACGCCGGACCCGATCGGCGACGCCGAGCGCGCCGCCATCGTCGACGACTGCCTGGCCGAGCTCGACGGGCCCGGCGCACCCGAGAGCCTGTGGACGATCGACACCACCGAGCTCTCGGCCCTCGTCGCGGAGCGTCGCGGTGACTGGAGCTACGTCATGTTCGCCGGACCACCGGACTCGACCACGGGCGACGCGACGCACGCCGACTGCATGCTCGGGTCGGGCGACCACGAGGACGACGTCGGCGTCAGCGTCGGGATCGGGCCGGCCCCCGCGTCCATCGACGCCACGCAGATCAGGTACACCGGCGGCGGCAGCAGCTACGCCTACCTCTACGACGGACCGGTGCCGTGGATCTCCTCCGGCGTCGACGGCACGCAGCACGTGTTCGGCGTGGCGGGCTCCGACGTCGCGCGGGTGACCGTGACGTTCTCGGGCGGTCTCGAGATCGAGGCGACGCTGTCGGAGGCCGGCCTCGCGACCCCGGGCGCGCCGGCCTACTGGGCCGCCTGGTGGCCGGTCACCAGCGACGCCGACGTCACCCTCACGGTCAGCGGGTACCTCGCCGACGGCACGCTCTCCTCGACCGAGGAGGTCGTCTGGACGAGCGCGCTGGAGGAGAACCCGACGGAGATCGAGGGCACCGACGCGCCCTGATCTCGCGGAGCGGGCCGCGGCCACCCTCGCGGTGGCCGCGGCTCGCTCCGCGTGGGCGCCTCAGTCCGCGAGCGGCGGGTGCACGTCCGCCATCGTCCAGGTCCGCTTCCGGGCGATCACGGCCCACGTCGCGCAGAACGCCGCGACCCCGACCAGCGCGAGCACGGTGACGGCACGCTGGAGCACGGCGGGCGAGCCGCCGGTGAACGTGACGCGCAGCGCCTCGATGAGGTAGGTCATCGGCAGGTAGGGGTGCAGCCACTCGAGGAACGGCGGCAGCGTCTCGGGTGGGTAGATGCCGCCCGATGCGGCGAGCTGGAGCATGAGCACGACCAGCAGCACCGCCGACCCGACCAGCCCCAGCCCGGCCCGGCACAGGTGCGCGAGGAGCGTGAAGACCGCCACCGCGAGCGTCACGACGCCGACCGACCCCCACCAGCTCACCGGGTCCAGCCCGAGCGCGAACGTCGCGACGCCGAGCAGCAGGTAGGCACCGGTCAGCCCCATGCCGAGGATCGGCAGCCAACCGACCAGCGCGACCCGCCAGGACGGCGCGCGCGAGACCAGCGCGCGCCCCGACGTCGGCCGGAGCACGAGGAACACGACGATCCCGAACACCCACAGCGAGATCGCGAAGAAGAACGGCGCGAGCCCCCGCCCGTAGACGCCGGCGTCGTTCGCCACCTCGAGCCGCACGTCGGTCGGGTTGCCGAGGATCGCGGCGTTCGCCTCGGCCTGGTCCGGGTCCATCGCCGGCACGGCCGCGACCAGCTCGTCCAGCCCGGTGACGAGCGCGTCGGTCCCGTCCACCGCGGTGTCGAGCCCCGTCGCGAGATCGGCCGAGCCCGTCGCGGCGTCCGCGAGCTTCGTCGCCAGCTCCTCGGCGCCGTCCCGCACCTGGCCGGCGCCCTCCGACACCTCGTGCGCGCCGTCGTTGAGCTCGTTGACCTTGCTCTGCCCGTCGCGCACCTTCGTCTGCAGGTCCGGCACCGCGTCCTGCAGTGCGTGCGCGTCGGTGGCGAGCCGGTCGGCGTCCGCGTGGATGTCGCCGAGCGCCTGGTCGACCTCGCCGACGCGGGTGTCGACCGCGCCGACCGCGTCCCGCACCGTGGCGAACGCCGGGTCCGAGGCCAGCTCGGGGTACACGGCGACCAGGTCGGCCAGGGCCGTGTCGACCGCGTCGACCCGCCCGGTCAGCGCGTCGGCGCCGCCGGACACCGTTCCGGCGACGTCGGCGACCGCGTCCGTCACGGCGACGGCCCCGTCCGCGACGCCGGGGATGGCCGGCACGAGGTCGTCGGCGATCGGGTTGATGAGGTCGGCGATCTGCTGCGTCCCGTCCGCGACCTGGTCCGCGCCGTCGGCGACCCTGGTGGCCCCGTCGGCGAGGTCGCGGGCACCGGGGGCGCCGTCGGCCAGCCCGTCCGCGAGCGTGTGCGCGCCGTCCTTGGCGTCACCGAGCCCGTCCCGCAGCTCGCGGGCGCCCTCGTCGGCCCGGCCCAGCCCCGCGCGGAGCTTGCCCAGGTCGCCGTAGACCGACTCGAAGTAGGCCTGCGTCGCGGCGGCGTTGATCTGCTCCTGCAGCTTCGCCTGCACCGTCTCCGCCATGACGCCGATGACGTAGCCGTTGGCGTCGTTGCGGTGGATGACGATCTCGGCCCGCTCGGGCGTCAGCTCGGCGCCCGAGGCCAGCCGCGCGGAGAAGTCGCGCGGGATCGTGATCGTCAGGTAGTACCGGCCGGACTCCAGCCCGTCGGCCGCGTCGTCCGCGTCCGTGACGACCCACAGGAAGCTCGGGTCCGCCTCGAACTTCTCGACGACGAGGTCGCCGCCGGCCACCTCGCGGCCGTCGACCGTGACCGCCTCGTCCTCGTTCACGACGGCCACCGGCACCCGGTCGAGCTTCCCGTACGGGTCCCAGTTCGACCACAGGTAGATGGCGCCGTACAGCGTCGGGACGACCAGCAGGAACACGAGCGCGATCCGGTGGAGCGGGCTGCGATTGCGGGCGATCTCTGCCCAGGCGAGACGCACGGTCCTCATCGGTCCTCCTCCTCGGTGTCGTCCGACGGGTCGACGGACCTGTCCGGCGGGTCGACGAACCCGTCCGGCGGTTCGGTCTCGCCGCTCGGCCCGGCGGCGGGCTCGGCCGCGGCGGGCTCCTCGGCGGCTGCGGGCTCCTCGGCCGCGGCGGGCTCCTCGGGCACGGCGTGCCGGCCGTGGGCGGCCCCGGCGACGTCGTCGTCCCCGAGCGCGACCACGACGTCCGCCTCCTCGGGCCCGACGTCGAGCGTCGAGGCAACGACGACGACACCGGAGCCGGCGATCTCGCGGACGATCTCCCAGGCCCGCGCGCGCTGCGGGAGCTGGAGCTGGTGCGGCAGGTCGTCGTGCACGACGACGACCGGGTCGCCCAGCACGGCGAGCACGAGGTGCAGCGCCGTCGCCTCCAGCGCCGGCAGCTTCCCGACGAGGGTCCGGTCGGGCAGGACGAGCCCGAGCCGGTCAGCCCACGCGCGCACGTGCGCGACGGCGCGCTCGTGCGGCACCCCGATCCAGTCGGCCGCGTCGCGGACGCTCTCGTGGACCGTGAGCTGCGGGTCGAGCCCGACGAGGTCAGCGATCCGCGACACCGCGACGCGCGAGCGCACAGCCCGGCGGGCCGCCCCCGGTCCGGCCTGCGCACCGATGACGCGCCCGACGACGTGCACCTCCCCCGCGCTCAGCCGCATCCGCGCGGCGATGGCGAGCAGGAGGCTGGTCTTCCCGCTGCCGGCCGGACCGACGACGGCGACGACGCTCTCCGGCGGAGCCGTGAACGAGACGTCCGAGAACACGGGGCGGCGCAGGAAGGTGAGGCTCGCCCCCGAGACGGCGAGCGCGGTCCGCGCGGGCGGGCTGGTGCGTTGGCTGGTCACGAACAGCGAGCCTACGTCCGCTCCCGCGACGACCGTCCCCGCCGCCTCGCCCCGGGAGCGATGCGACCGTTGCGACGGCGAGACGCCGCCGTCAAGGGACGACGGAGGTCGTCATCGCCTCGTTCGGTCTCGCCGATGGCCACCGACCGGGACTGCCGGTCGCCCCTCTCGAGACACCCCTTCGTCGCTCCTCAAGGACCGTCATCCCCTCCGAGGCCGAGGAGGCGGCGGTGGAAGAGCGTCTCGCCGGTCAGCTCCGGGTGGAAGGACAGCCCCGCGATCGAGCCCTGGCGCACGCCGACGACGTGTCCCGCGTGTCGGGCGACCACCTCAACCCCTGGGCCGACCTCGGTGACCCGCGGGGCGCGGATGAACGCGACCCGGGCTGGGCCGAGGGTCGTGTCCAGGTCGGCCTCGGCGGAGTCGACCTGCGGGCCGAAGGCGTTGCGCTGGACGGTGACGTCGAGCACGTCGAGCGTCTGCTGGCCCGGTGCCGGGTCGAGGATCCGCCGAGCCAGCAGGATCAGTCCGGCGCAGGTGCCGAGGGTGGGCAGGCCGCCGCGGATCGCGGCGGCCAGCGGCTCCCGCAGGCCGACGAGCCGCAGCAGCCGGTCGATCGTCGACGACTCACCGCCGGGCAGGACCAGGGCGTCGACCCGGAGCCCGTCCGCGCCGGTCAGGTCGGCGGGTACCCGAAGCGGCGTGACCCGGACACCAAGGCCCTCCAGCAGGCGGATGTGCTCGCGCACGCCGCCCTGGAGCGCGAGCACACCGACCGTCGGCCGGTTCACCAGCCCCGCTCGGCCAGGCGATGGGGGGCCGGCAGGTCGGCGACGCTGATCCCGACCATCGCCTCGCCGAGACCCCGGGAGGCCTCGGCGATGGCGGCCGGGTCGTCGTAGAGCGCAGTGGCCTTGACGATGGCCGCCGCGCGCGCGGCCGGGTCACCCGACTTGAAGATGCCCGAGCCGACGAACACCCCGTCGGCGCCGAGCTGCATCATCAGCGCGGCGTCCGCCGGGGTCGCGACGCCGCCAGCGGTGAACAGCACGACGGGCAGCGCGCCCGTCCGGGCGACCTCGAGCACGAGGTCGTAGGGGGCCCGCAGCTCCTTCGCCGCGACGTACAGCGCGTCCGGGTTGGCCTCGTGGCTGGCCTTGAGGACCGCGATCTCGTGTCGGATGGTGCGGATGTGCTTGGTGGCCTCCGACACGTCGCCCGTGCCGGCCTCACCCTTCGAGCGGATCATCGCCGCACCCTCGGTGATGCGGCGCAGAGCCTCGCCCAGGTTGGTGGCGCCGCACACGAACGGCACGGTGAAGGCGCGCTTGTCGATGTGGTTGACGTAGTCGGCAGGAGAGAGCACCTCCGACTCGTCGATGTAGTCCACCTCGAGGTGCTGCAGCACCTGGGCCTCGACGACGTGCCCGATCCGGGCCTTGGCCATCACGGGGATGGAGACGGTGTCGATGATGGCGCTGATGAGGTCGGGATCGCTCATCCGGGCCACTCCGCCCTGCGCGCGGATGTCAGCGGGAACCCTCTCCAGCGCCATCACCGCGACGGCGCCCGCGTCCTCGGCGATCCGGGCCTGCTCGGGGGTGACCACGTCCATGATCACGCCGCCCTTGAGCATGTCGGCCAAGCCGCGCTTGACCAGAGGAGAACCAATGAGATCTGTCATGCGACCCATCGTCGAGCGCCATAGTGGTCCATGAACAGGGCCAGAAATGGCCCACTGTTCTTGGGCCAGTAAGGTGTGGGCGTGCGGACCGCCCCCGAGATCACGCTCCCCCTCAGCCTCGAGGACGAAGAGACGGGGAGCTCCATCCCCGGACGGCTCGCGGCGCAGCTCCGTCGTCTGATCGCCGGAGCCGTGCTCTCTCCGGGAGACCCGGTGCCGTCCAGCCGCGCCCTTGCCGCTCACCTCGGCGTCTCGCGCGGATCGGTGGTCGCCGCCTACGACCAGCTTCTGGCGGAGGGCTATCTCAGCGCCGCCGTCGGCCGCTCGACGGTGGTGAACCCGCAGCTACGCGGTGTGCATCCGCGACCGCAACGCCACGTGCCGTCGGTCCAGGTGGAGGCGCGGGCAGGCCTGGATCTGCGTCCGGGCCGACCCTGGGCGCTGGACGTCGTGGGACCCGCCTGGAAGGCGGCGTGGCGGCGGGCCTCCGTCGCGCCGGTGGACATCGCCGTCCCGACCCTTGGCCTGCCCCAGCTGCGAGACGCGTGGGTCGAGCATCTGCGCCGGATGCGTGCGGTGGTGCGCGCCCCCGACCAGATCGCGGTCACCGGTGGCGGCCGGGAGGGCTTCGCGCTCCTGCTCCTCGCGCTCGCCGACGGTCGTCCCTCTCGGCTCAGGGTGGGAGTGGAGGAACCGGGATACCCATCGCTGAGGCGGGTGCCCGCCCGTCTCGGCGCGACGGTGGTGCCCGTCCCCGTGGACCGGCACGGGCTGCGGGTGACGGACCTGCCGACCGGCGCAGACGCGCCCGACCTGCTCATCGTCACCCCCAGTCATCAGTACCCGCTGGGCGGCTCGATGCCCGTCGAGCGCCGCCAGGCGCTGCTGGAGTGGGCCCGGCGGCACGAGGTCGTCGTCGTCGAGGACGACTATGACTCCGAGCTGCGCTACACCTCTGAGCCGTTGCCCGCGTTGGCCGCGCTCGACGATCCCGCCGAGGGAAGGGTGGTGCTGCTGGGGACCCTGTCGAAGACCCTGACGCCGGCGCTGGCCACCGGGTTCCTGGTGCTTCCCGGTTGGCTCGTGCCAACGGTGTCGCAGGCGCGCCGCGACCTGGGACAGCCCGTCGGGCTCGTGGCGCAGCTGGCCGTCGCGAACTATCTGGACAGCGGGGCGCTGCGTCTGCACACCCAGCGGATGCGGAACCGCTACCGGCGTCGCCGGGCCCAGGTGGTGGAGGCCCTGTCCGGGCTTCCCGGCGTGCGCGTCCACCCGATGGACGGCGGCCTGCACGCCGTGGTGGAGACCGACCGTCCGGAGGGCGACGTGGTGGGAGAGCTGGCGGCCCGCGGGGTGAGGGTCAGTCCGTTGTCCGAGTACTGGTCGGGAGCTGGGAGCTCGGGGATCGTCTTCGGTTTCGGCGCGGTCAGCGAGACGGAGCTTGCCCGCGGACTGGATCTGATCACCGCGATCGCGACGCCGTGACGGTCCGCCGGGATGCTCCGTGAGGTCGAAGCGTCCGACGGGCTCTGGCCCCGCCGCCCGGTCGGTCCTCCCCCGGGCGAGGCGCTACCGCTGGTCGCGGGCGACGTGCGTGTGCGAGCTCTGCGCCACGGGCCGCAGCACCATGAGGTCCACGTTGACGTGGCGCGGCCGGGTGAGCGCCCAGACGATCCCGTCGGCGACGTCCTCGGCCACGAGCGGCCCGCCCAGCGCGACGTTCGCGTAGACCGCCGCGGCCCGCTCGGCGTCGCCGCCGAACCGGTTGAGCGAGAACTCCTCCGTCGCCACGAGCCCCGGCGCCACCTCGAGCACGCGCACCGGCCGGCCGGCGAGCTCGAGCCGCAGGGTGCTCGCGATCTCCCGCTCGGCGTGCTTGGCCGCCGTGTAGCCCGCACCGCCCGGGTAGGAGCCGTGCGCGGCCGTCGACGTGACGAAGACGAGGTCGCCGCCGCCGTCCGCCTCGATCGCCGGCAGGAGGGCCTGGGTGAGGCGCAGCGTGGCGAGCACGTTGACGTCGAACATCGCCGCCCAGTCCGCGATCGGGGAGGACTCGACCGGGTCGAGCCCCACGGCCCCGCCCGCGTTGTTGACGAGCGCGTCGAGCCGGCCGTCCGCAAGCACCGTCGAGGCGAGCCGGTCGACGTCGGCGTCATCGGTGAGGTCGGCGACCAGCCACGCGCAGCCGGTCTCCGCGGCGAGCGCCTCGAGTCGGTCGGCGCGGCGCGCCGTCGCGACGACGTCCCAACCGACCGTGCGCAGCGCGCGGACGGTGGCCGCGCCGATCCCCGAGGAGGCGCCCGTGACGAGCGCGCGGGGCGTCGCGCGGCTCATGCCCCGGCCCCCACGACCGCGAGCGCCTCGTCGATCGCGGCGACACCGCGGCGGGCCTCGTCGGGCGTGATGACGCAGGGGGGCACGACGTGCAGCCGGTTCTCCGCGACGAACGGGAGGACCCCGCGCTCCAGCAGCTCCGTCCTGAGCCGCGCCATGACCGAGGCGTCGACCGGCTCCCTCGTCCCGCGGTCGGCGACGAGCTCGACCGCCCAGAACACGCCGAGCCCGCGGACCTCGCCCACGACCTCGTGCCGGTCGGCGAGCTCCGCCAGTCCCGGCCCGAGCACGTCCGCGCCGATCGACGCGGCGTTCTCCACGACGCCCTCGTCCTCCATCGCGCCGATCGTCGCCACGATCGAGGCCATGGCGAGCGGGTGGCCGGAGTAGGTGAGACCGCCGGGGAAGACGCGCTCGTCGAACGTCGCGGCGATGTCGTCGGAGATGACGACGCCGCCCGCCGGGACGTAGCCCGAGTTCGACCCCTTGGCGAAGGTGACGAGGTCGGGGACGACACCGTCGCGGTCGTGCGCCATCCAGTGGCCGGTGCGACCGAAGCCGGTCATCACCTCGTCGACGATCATGACGATGCCGTACCGGTCGCACAGCTCGCGGACCCCGGCGAGGTACCCGTCCGGCGGGACGAGGACGCCGACGGTCCCGGGGATCGCCTCCAGCAGCACGGCCGCGACGCTGGAGGGCCCCTCCGACTGGACGACCCGCTCGAGGTGGTGCAGCGCGCGCTCGCACTCCTGCTCGGGCGACGTCGCCCAGAACTCGCTGCGGTACAGGTAGGGGCCGAAGACGTGGACGTGGCCCGTCGCGTACTCGTTGTGCAGGCGGCGCCAGTCGCCGGTGGCGTTGATCGCGACGCCCGTGTTGCCGTGGTAGCTGCGGTAGCGCGAGATCACCTTGGCCCGGCCGGTGTGCAGCCGCGCCATCCGGATGGCGTTCTCGATCGCGTCGGCGCCGCCGTTGGTGAAGAACACCTTGGAGAACGGGCCCCTCACGTGCCGCAGCACGGCCTCGGCCGCGCGACCGCGGGCGAGGTTGGCGGTCGCCGGGTTGATCGTCGTGAGCGTGTCGGCCTGCTCCTTGATCGCGGCGACGACGACCGGGTGCTGATGCCCGATGTTCGTGTTGACGAGCTGGCTCGACAGGTCGAGGTACCGGCGCCCGTCGTAGTCCCACAGCGTGCTCCCGGACCCGCCGGCGATGACGAGCGGGTCGAGGCCGGCCTGGGCCGACCAGGAGTGGAACACGTGCGCGCGGTCGAGGCGGTAGGTCTCCTCGCCGAGCGCCGGGTCGAGATCGGCTGGGACGGGGACGGTGTCGGACACGTCGAGCTCCTTCGGTGCGGTGGGTCCATCGTGCCCCACCCGCGAGGCCGAGCGGGCGGGAACCGGCGGCCGGGAGCGATCGGCGGCGCGACTACGATCGAGGGGCGGGACAGGTCATCGTCCCGGAGCACGCCGCGCGCGTGCCGCACGCGGGTCCCGGCTGCGCTGGCCCGGTCCGCGGGCACGTCCCGCCCGACCTGTCCCCCGGAGTCCCCGTGCGCCAGCGCCCCCGTCCCCTGTCCACCGCCGTCGGCTCGCTCGCGCTGGCGGGCCTGCTCGGTCTCGCCGCCTGCGCCGGCCCCGCCGGGTCAGCGGCCGATCCCGCCGGCTCGCCCGCCTCGTCCGCGTCGCCGTCGGGCGGGTCACCGACGGACGCCCCGGCGACGGACGCGTCGCCGACGGAGGCGCCCGACGCCGGCTACTCCTTCACCGCGGACAACTGCGGCGTCGAGGTGTCCCGGACGACGCCGCCCGAGCGGATCGTCACGGTGAAGTCCGCGATGACCGAGCTCGTCTCGGCGCTCGGCGCGGCCGACCGGATCGTCGGCGTCGCCTACCAGGACGGCGAGCTCGCCGTCGAGGACCCGCTCGTCTCGGGCGAGGTCGCGCTCGGCGCCGAGCAGGACCTCGCCGGCACGCTCACCGACGTGCCCGAGCTGTCGGACCGGATGCCGAGCAACGAGGCGGTGCTCTCCGTCGAGCCCGACCTCGTGCTCGCCGGCTGGGAGTCGGTGTTCGCGGCGGACGCGGCCGGCGAGCGGTCGGCGCTCGAGGCCCTCGGCGTCACGACCTTCGTCGCGCCCGCCGCCTGCACGCAGCCGCCCTACGTCCCCGACCCGCTGACGTTCGACGACGTCTTCGACGGCATCACCCAGGTCGGCGCCCTGCTCGGCACGAGCGACGCGGCCGAGCGCGTCGTGGCGGAGCTGCGGGACCACCTGGCCGGCGCGACGGAGCTGGTGGCCGAGGTGACCCGGGCCGAGGCCGCCACGGCCGAGGCCGCCGCGGGCGAGGCACCGACCGTGCTGTGGTGGTCGTCGGGCACGGACACCCCGTACGTCGGCGCCGGCACGGGCGCGCCGCAGATGATCCTCGACGCGGCGGGGCTGGGCAACGTCGCCGGTGACCTCGCGGGGGGCTGGGCGCCGTTCTCGTGGGAGGCGGCGGCCGCCGCCGACCCCGACTACATCGTCCTGGTCGACTCGACGTGGAACTCGGCCGAGAAGAAGAAGGACGTCCTCGCGGGCAACCCGGTGACGGCCGCGATGTCGGCCGTGCGGGACGAGCGCTACCTCGTCGTCCCGTTCGTCGCGACCGAGGCGGGGATCGGGAACGTGGAGGCCGTCTGGCTGCTGACCGAGCAGCGCGCCCGGCTCGAGGGGCTCGACGTCCGGTGACCGACGGCGAGGGGCTCGGCGGCCGGCCCGGGCGCGGGGGGGCGACCCGGCGGACCGGCTGGGTCCTCGCGCTGGCCCTCGTCCTGCTCGTCGTCTCCGCCGCCGTCGCGCTCGCCGTCGGGCCGGCCGACGTCACGCCGCTCGACATCGTGGCGTCGGCCCGGCACCACGTGCTGGACGGGTTGCACGCCCTCACCGGCGGCGCGTGGCCCGCGACCGTCCCGCCGACGCCGCTCACGACGATCCAGGAGGCGATCGTCTGGCAGGGCCGGGCGCCGCGGCTGGTGTCGGCCGCCGGTGTCGGTGCCGGGCTGGCGATCGCCGGCGCCGTCATGCAGGCCCTCCTGCGCAACCCGCTGGCCGACCCCTACCTCCTCGGGCTGTCCGCCGGCGCGAGCCTCGGCGCCGTCGCGGTGCTCGTGCTCGGCGTCGCGCTGCTCCTGCCGGTCGCGGCGTTCGCCGGCAGCCTGCTCGCGCTCGCCGCGACGCTCGCGCTGGCCGGTGCCGTCTCGCGCGGCCGGCTGACGCCCGGCCGCACGGTCCTGGCCGGCGTCGCCGTCGCGCAGGGCTGCGCGGCGATCACGAGCTTCGTCATCTTCACCTCCGTCCAGGGCGACTCCTACCGCGAGGTGCTCGGCTGGCTGCTCGGCACGCTCGGCGGGACGACGTGGACCAGCGCGGCGATCGCGTGGGGGGCGCTGGCCGTCGTCGGCTCGGTGCTGCTCGCGTCGGGCCGCACGCTGGACGCCTTCGCGTTCGGCGACACCGCCGCCCGCGCGCTCGGCGTCGACGTGACGCGCACCCGCTGGCTGCTGCTCGGCGCGACGGCCCTCCTCACGGGCGCGCTCGTGAGCGTGAGCGGCGCGATCGGGTTCGTCGGGCTCGTCGTGCCGCACGCCGTCCGCACGGTCGTCGGCGGCCGGCACGTGCGCGTGCTGCCGCTGTCGCTGTGCGCCGGGGCGATGGTGCTGCTGTGGGCCGACACCGCGGCGCGCGTCGTCATCGAGCCCCGCGAGCTGCCGGTCGGCATCCTCACCGCCGCGATCGGCGCCCCGGTCTTCGCGCTCCTGCTGGCGCGGCGCGGTCGCGGGGAGGCCGGATGAGCCGGGAGACGCCCGCGGCGTTCGTCGTCCGCGACGCGCGCTGGGACGCCGGCGGGCGGGCGATCCTCGACGGCGTCCACCTCGCGGCCCCCGGCGGAGTCACGGCCGTCGTCGGCCCGAACGGGTCGGGCAAGTCGAGCCTGCTGCGCGCCGTCGTCGGGGCGTTGCCCGGCGCGCGCGGGGCCTGGGAGCTGGACGGCGCGGACCTGCGCGCCCTCTCGGCGCGCGACCGTGCGCGACGGCTCGCGCTGGTCGAGCAGGACGCCACGGCGGAGGGCGAGCACCGCGTCCTCGACGTCGTGCTGCTCGGCCGCACCCCGCACCGGCCGCGGTGGGGCGGGGACTCCGCCGACGACGTCGCGCTCGCGCTGGCCTGCCTCGACCGCGCGGGCGCTGCCCACCTGGCGTCGCGGGACCTGGCGACGCTCTCGGGCGGCGAGCGCCAGCGGGTCCACCTCGCGCGGGCGCTCGCCCAGCAGCCGCGGCTCCTGCTGCTCGACGAGCCGACGAACCACCTCGACGTCGCCGCCCAGCTGGAGCTGCTCGACCTGGTCCGCCGGATCACCGACGACGACGGGGTGGCCGCCGTCGTCGTCCTGCACGACCTCACCTCGGCGCTGCGGTGGTGCGACCACGCCGTCGTGCTCGACGCGGGACGCGTCGTCGCCGCCGCCAGGCCGAGCGACGTCCTGACGCCGCGGCTGCTGGCGGCCGTGTGGGGCGTGCGGGCCGAGATCCTGCGGGCCTCGGACGGCTCCCCCGTCCTCGCGTTCACCGGGCCGGTCTGACGTCTGGCCAGCGCGCGGCCTCAGCCGAGGCGGCGCCGCCGGATCGACGCGACCGCCCAGCAGCCGAGGTAGATGAGGAACGACAGCGTCGTGATGTAGGGGCTGATCGGCACCGAGCCGCCGAGCGCGAGCAGGATGCCGCCGACCATCGAGACGGTCGCGAACGTCACGCTGAGGATCGGGACGACGACGGGCGAGGCGGACACGCGCATCGCAGCCGCGGCCGGCGTGACGAGCACCGAGAGCACGAGCAGCGCGCCGACGATCTGCACCGACACGGCGATCGTGAGGCCGAGCAGGAACATGAACACGATCGACAGCACCCGCGTCGGGACTCCCCGGGCGGCCGCGACGTCCGGGTCGACGCTCGCGAAGAACAGCGGCCGCCAGACGATCGCGAGCCCGATCGCCACCAGGACGCAGATGGCGGCGAGCGCCCCGACCTGCGGGTCGTCGATGGCGACGATCTGGCCGGTGAGCAGGCCGAACTTGTTTCCCGCGCGACCCGGGTAGAGCGAGAGGCACAGGATGCCGAGCCCGAGCCCGAACGGCATGAGGACGGCCGTGATCGAGTTGCGGTCGCGGGCGCGGGAGCCGAGCGCCCCGATGAGCAGGGCGGCCAGCAGCGAGCCGACGATCGAGCCGGGCACCACCCCGATGCCGAGCAGCAGCCCGGCCGCCGCACCGGAGAACGAGAGCTCGCTGATCCCGTGCACGGCGAACGGCATGTCCCGGGCGACGACGAAGACGCCGATCAGCCCGCCCACGACGCCGAGAAGCAGGCCGGCGACGACGCTGTTGTGCAGGAGCCCGAGGAGCCGCCCGTAGTCGGTGAAGTCGAACAGCTTCTGCCACCAGACCTCCGGGAGGACGGCGCCCATCAGGGCCTCCCCTCGTCGCCGTGGTCGTGCCCGGCGGCGTCGCCCCCGCCGACGACGACGAGGCGTCCCTGCGCCCGGACGACCTCGACCGGCGAGCCGTACAGGTCGGTCAGGACGTCGGACCGGAGCACCTCGTCCGGCGTGCCGACGCGGAACCGCCCACCGGCGAGGTAGAGCACACGGTCGACGATCCCGAGCAGCGGGTTGACGTCGTGCGTGACGAACAGGACGGCGAGGTCGCGCGCGCGTCGGCTCTCGTCGACCAGCTCGCACACCACGCGCTGGTGGGCGAGGTCGAGCGAGAGCAACGGCTCGTCGCACAGGAGCAGGCGCGGGTCGCCCGCGAGCGCCTGCGCCATCCGCATCCGCTGCTGCTCGCCGCCGGAGAGCAGCCCGAGCCGACGGTCCGCCTCGCCGCCGGCATGGACCGACGCGAGCAGGTCGTCGACGACTCGCCGCCGCCGGCGGCTCGGCAGGCCGATCCCCCATCGGTCGCCGTCGAGCCCGAGCCCGACGAGGTCCCGTCCGCGCAGGGGCAGCGCGTCGGTCGCGAGGGTCTGCTGCGGGACGTAGCCGACGCGGCGGCTGCCGCCGTCCACGGGCCGGCCGAGGACGCGGACGCTGCCGCTGGTCAGCCGGACCTGCCCGAGGATCACCTTGAGCAGGCTCGACTTCCCGGTGCCGTTCCCGCCGAGCACGGCGACCACCTCCCCGGCGCGCACGTCGAGGTCGAGGTGGTCCCACAGGGTCCGCTGGCCGAAGCGCAGCCCGGCGTCCGCCAGGCTCAGCACGACCTCGCCCGGGGCGCTCACCCGCCGAGCGCCGCGGCGATCGCGTCGAGGTTGTCGCTCATCCAGCCGACGTAGTCCGTGCCGCTCGGCAGCGTCTCGGTCACGGGCACGACGGGGATGCCGTTCTCGTTCGCCGCGGCGAGGACGGCCTCGGTCTGCGGGCCGGTGGTCTGCTCGTTGTAGGCGAGCAGGCTCACGGCCTTGCTGCTGAACAGGGCGAGGGTCTCCTGGAGCACGGCCGGCGCGACGTCGGTGTCCTCCTCGATCGCCTCGCTGAACGCGTCCGGCGTCGCGTTCACCAGCCCGATCGTCTCGAGCAGGTAGAGCGGGACGGGCTCGGTGATCGCCACGGACTCCCCCGCGTAGGTCCGCTCGAGCTCGCCCTCGCGCGTGATGAGCGCGTCGATCCGGCTCCTGAGGTCCTCGGCGTTGGCGCTGAACGTCGAGGCCGCGTCCGGGTCGAGCTGCGCGTAGGAGCTCTCGATGTCGTCGATCACGGCCTGGACGGTCGGGAAGTCGTACCAGACGTGCTCGTTGAGCTCCTCGCCGCCCTCGGCCTCCTTCCCGGAGACCTCGACCGCGTTGATGACGACGGCGCCAGCATTGTCCGACGCGCTCAGCATGGTGTCCATGAAGTCGTCGTAGCCGCCGCCGTTCTCGATGACGACGTCGGCGTCCGAGAGCGCGAGCTGGTTGCGCGCGTCGGCCTCGTACTCGTGCGGGTCCCGGTCCGGGTCGTCGATGATCGACGTCACGGTGACGGCGTCGCCGCCGACGGCGGCGGCCAGGTCGCCCCAGACGTTCGTCGAGGCCACGACGCGGATCGGGTCGGAGGAGGAGGACGCGGAGGCGTCGCTCGAGGCGGCGCCCGGGCCGGCCGATGTCGCGTCGGTGGAGGCATCGGTGGCGGACGACGAGTCCCCCGGGGTGCCGGAGCACCCGGCGAGCGCGGCGGCCGCGACGGCGGCGCAACTGAGAATGGTGATCGCTCTCAACTTCATGTCACGATCCTACCTGAGAACGATTCTCAATCTAGTCGTCGTCGCCGCCCGTCCGTCTGCCCGTCCGGGCAGTCATCTCGCGCGCACCTGGTCCCGCGACCGCGCGCGTCCTACCCTCGCTGCATGTCCGGCGCAGCGATCGCCCGTGAGTCCGGCCCGGAGGCGAGCCGGCCCCGGCCGACCACCGGCCGAGCGGCGCTCGCGCGGACCGCGCGGGGCGAGCGGTCCGGGCCGGGCACGACGACGTCCCCCCGGTCGTCGGCGGGCGGGGCGGGTTCGTCGGCGCAGCTCCCGCGACTCGCCCTGGCGGGCAACCGGGCCGTCACCGCGCTGCTCACCGTCTCGCGCCAGGAGGAGACGACCGAGGCGACGGGCACGGCGCCCGACACGACCGTGGCGCCCGAGCCGGCCGCGACACCCCTGCTCGATGCGGCGGGCATCGCTCGGGCCCGCCAGTACTACACGGCGCAGCCCGACCGGTACCCGCCCGCGATCCTCACCCAGCTCCGATCCGCCGTCGGCCTGGCCCCGGAGGGCGGCGTCGACGACGCGCTGGTCCTGGCCGTCGCCCGGTGGCAGTCGACCGAGGGGGCGGCCTCGCCAGCCCTCGTCGTCGACGGCATGGCCGGTCCACGGACGCTGCCACGGATCTTCGCCTCGGGCCTCAACACGGCCGGCGAGGCCGAGTCGTTCGGCGGCGACGTGCAGAGCGAGGTCGTCGACGAGTGGGCGACGCTCGCGACGCCGGCCGCCCGGCGCGACCGGCTCGTCGAGCTGGTCAACCAGCGGCTCACGGCGGCCGGGGTGCCGCCCGTGACCGCGGCCGCCGACCCCAACCCGGTCAACTCGGGCAGCTTCGACTTCACCGTCTGGGTCATGCTCGTCGGGGACGGCGCGCTCGGCGGGGGCGAGATCACGCAGGAGGCAGCGGCCGACGTCGCCGACACCGTCTACCACGAGGCCCGACACACCGAGCAGTGGTTCCGGATGGCCCAGTATCGGGCCTCGCAGGGGCTGTCAGCGGCCGGGATCGCCGCCGAGCTCGGCATTCCCGTGGCGATCGCGCGGCTCGCCCGCGCCGCCCCGCTCGCCGCCGGCTCACCCCTCGCGCTGATCGCCCGGGGCTGGTGGGACAGCGTGTACGGCGGCGGGGCCGAGCACCGCGAGCGCGTGCTGGCCGAGGTGGATGCGGCGGCGCGGGCGCGCGACGCCGCCGGCGCCGCCCACGCGGGCGACCCCACCCCGGCGAACCAGGCGGCCCTCGACGCGGCGACCGAGCGGTTCGAGCGCGCGCACGACGCGTACCAGAACCTCCCCGAGGAGAATGACGCGTGGGCCACCGGGCCCGCGGCGGCGGCCGGCATCACGAGCGGGTCTCCCCCGCCGACGGACGCACCGGCCGGCTCCCCGCCCGCGAGCGGTGGCCCGGCCCACGACGCCCTGCCCGAGGAGAACCTGCCATGAGCACGCACGACGCCGCATCGTCCGACCTGCCGGCCGGCCTGCTCGCGGACCTGGCGGCGTTCCGGGCCGTCGTCGCCGGGGAGCCCGACGCGGGCGACGGCGCCGACGCCGGTGCCGAGCGCCCCGCCGTCGGCGCCGGGCACGCGTTCACGGACGCCGACGAGGACGGGGCCGACGGAACCGTCCGGACGATCCGCCTCACGCTCGCCGACCCCCGCCCGCTCGCGGCGTTCGAGGCCGAGCTCGGCGCGGCGCGACGGCTGCCCCGCCAGGGTCCGGGCCGGCCCGTCCGCTGGCTCTTCCCCGACACGCTCCCGTCCGAGGGCGAGACGGGCGCGACGGTGCTCGCCGAGGCCGACGGCGACGGCGGGGACGACGCCCCCCTCGTCGCCCGCCTCCTCCTGCGCCGCGACTGAGCGGTCCCCGGCGGCCGTTCCTCGCACCAAGACGGTCGACGCAGCGGCCGGCCGATGCCCCGCCCCACTCCCGCACGACCGCGCGATCAGGGCTCCAGCCAGATCCCTATGGTCTCGTCGACCGTGAAGGCCCCCGCGTCGAGGCGTTCCGCGAGGTGGGTGAGCCAGGCGGAGTAGGAGGCGAACTCGGGTGCCGGGGTCGGGCCGTCGATCGGGAGCCAGATGACCTGGCCGACCTCGCCGGCCGGCAGCGGGTCGAGGTCGAGCGCGTAGCCCCGACCCTCGGACTCGGTGAACTGCAGCCAGCCGCGGCAGTTCATGACGGGCCGCACCCGGTCGGGCGTCATCCACTCGATCACGTCGTCGACGTCGTCGCCGAGGGCGGAGACCCGCAGGTCGGAGCCCTCGATCATCGCCGAGGCGCTCATGAGCGTGAGGTGGTCGCACAGGTCGAGCAGGAAGGTCGGGTTGTCCTGGCCGTCGTGGACCCGCAGGCTGGCCACGAGATCGGCCGGCAGGTCACGGCCGACCGTCCGGACGAGGCGGTCGAGGTCCGCATCGGTCGCTGGCCCACGGAGCGTCGCCGCGACCGCGGGAGCCCTCAGCGCCAGGACGCGGTCGATGATGTCCCAGGCCTGCTCGATCTCCATCGGCACGGCGCGCCTCCCGGTCTCGGTCGTTCCAGTGTCGGTCGGTGGTCGGTCGTGGGTCAGGGCAGCGGCCGGCCGGCGCGGCCGAGCTCCCACGCCTCGCGCGTCCCGAGCGCGAACATGTCCTCGGGCCCGGTGCGGTTGAGCCCGCGGGCGCCCGGCCCGTCGTCGTGCGTCACGAGGGGACCGACGCCGCGCACGACGGCGACCGGGCGACCGCCCGTCGGGCCCTTGACGAGGTCGGCGGCAGCCGCGATCTCGTCGGCCGCCGCGACGATGGTCGACTCGAGCGGCCGCCCCGCGTCGTCGGCCTCGCCGCGGTGGTCGTCCAACGCGCGGACGCCGGCCGCGCCGAGCGCGAAGTCCGTGATCCCCGCGCGCCACGGCTTGCCGGCCGAGTCGGTCAGCACGACCCCCGGCCGTACGCCGCCGAGCCGCGCCGCGAGGCCCCGCCGGATGGCGCGGGCCGAGGCGTCCGGGTCCTCGGGCAGCAGCAGGATCGTTCCGGGGTAGGTGTTCGACGCGTCGACGCCGGCGGCCGCCATGACGACGCCCTGCCGGTTCTCGACGATCCGCAGCGCCGGGCGGGCGTCGTCCTCGTAGGTCCGGGTCGCGACGACGCGCACGCTCTCGCCGTCGATGACGGCCTCGCGCTCGTCGGCGCGGGCGAGGCGACCCTCGGCCTTCGAGACGATCTTGGAGGAGATGACGACGACGTCGCCCGCGTCCACCCCGACGCTCCCGTCCGGCCAGCGAAGGTTCGCGAGGAACGGCACGAGGACGGCCGCGACGTCGCTGCCTCGGGTCAGGACCGGCACCCCGTCCGGGGCCACCACCTGCAGCCCGGCGGACCCGCCCGGCACCGTCACCGGGCGAGCTTCGGCAGCACGTCGGCGCCGAAGACGCGGACCCACTCGGCCTGGTTGCGCCCGACGTTGTGCAGGTAGACCCGGTCGAACCCGAGATCGACGTACCGCTGGATCTCGGCGCGGTGGACGTCCGGGTCCTCCGAGATGACCATCCGGCCGGCGAAGTCCTCCTCGCGCACCGACTTGGCCATCGCCGCGAAGTCGAAGGGCGAGCGGATGTCGCCCTTGGGGAACTTCATCCCGCCGTTGGGCCACTGGTCGATGGCGCCCGCGAGCGCCTCCTCGTAGGTCGGCGCCCACGACAGGTGGAGCTGGAGGACCTTCGGCATCGTCTCGGGGTCGCGGCCGACCTCGCGCGCGCCGGCGTCGAACTTCTCGAACAGGCCGCCGATCTTCTCCAGCGGCGCGCCAACGGTGATGAGGCCGTCGACGGTGCGCCCCGCGCGCTTGGCGGTGATCGGGCCCGCGGTGGCGATGAGGATCTCGGGGGCGCGCTCGGGCATCGTCCACAGGCGCATCGACTCGAGCTGGAAGAACTCGCCGCGGTGCTTGTAGTCCTTGCCGGCGAGCGAGCTGGAGAACAGCTTCTGGATGATCTCGACGGCCTCGAACATCCGGTTGATCCGCTCGGGCGCCTCGGGCCAGTACCGCGCGACGACGTGCTCGTTGAGCGCCTCGCCGCTGCCGAGGCCGAGCCAGTGCCGCCCGGGGTACATCGCCGCGAGCGTCGCGCTCGCCTGCGCGACCATCGCGGGGTGGAACCGGAACGAGGGGCAGGTGACGCCGGGGCCGATGTCGCCCGTCGTGCGCTCGCCGAGCGCCGCCAGCACGTTCCAGACGAACGCCGCCTCGCCCTGCGCCGGCACCCAGGGCGCGACGTGGTCGGCGGCCATGACGCCGGAGAACCCGTGCTGCTCGGCGTCGACCGCCGTCTGGACGATCTCGGTCGGGTGGAACTGCTCGAGCGCGGCCGCGAGGCCGACCGTGAGAGATGCCATGTCCCGATCCTGCCACCAGCGGCGCCCCGGACCGCCGCGCGGCGCTCGGACCCGGACGACGGGGAGATCCTCCGCGTCGAGGTGCTCGGCCATCTCGTCGTCCAGCCCGGCGTCCGTGATGAGCAGGTCGACGTCGGCCGGCCACGCACCAGGCCCGACCGCGGGCGGGGTGCCGTGTCGTCGACGGACGCGCGGCGCCCCCATCCCCCGACGCACCGGGGTCGAGGAGGGCATGGAAGAACCCGCGGGCTGCCGAGTGGCTGCGACGCTGGACGAGTGCGCCGCTCCCGCGGGTTCCGGTGATCGCCGTGGTCTCGCCTGGAGAGCCGGGCGGCGAGCCGTCCGTGGCTCCCGACTAGCGGGCGACCACCTCACGAGTCCGAACGAGCTTCATGTCGTGGACCACCTCCCTTCACGTGTGACCCCAACGCTAGGCGGGCGGCCGGGAGGTGTCACGGCATTTTCCCGACCGGGTCGTGCTCGCGGGCGGGAGCGTACCGAACGCGTTGACGCCGCCCGGCACTCGTGCCAGCGTGTCGTCATGGCGAGCCCGTACGCGTTCCTGCCCGAGTTCCTGCCGCTGTCCGAGCTGGACGTCTGGGAGGGCAACCTGGGCGTCTTCACGCACGTGTTCGGCCACTCCTACGTCGGCCACCTGTTCGTCTGGTCGCCCGAGCACCACTACGGCATCGCCTACCCCTACCTCGGCCGGTTCAAGGACTACGGCCGCTACGAGTCGCCCGCCGACTTCCAGGACGCCGTCCTCGAGGACTCCTACGTGCGCACGGCCATCTTTCAGGAGAGCCTGCTGCCGCGGCTGGTCGAGCGGCTCGGCGAGATCGGCCCGGGCGAGGTCTACTACCCCGTTCCGTACGAGATCCTCGGCGGCTCGGGCGAGGCCGAGACCTACGACAAGGGCCAGCTCACCGTGTGGGCCAGCATCGTCGGCCAGGTGCACGGGCTGACCGCCCGGCCGTCCGCCTGAGCACCGCCGCCGGCTCGCCCTCGGCGGCCGAACCGACCCCGCCCGCTAGGGGATAATCTCCGCATGACCGATCTCTCCCCGGGCGCCGCCGTGCCCGCCGCCGCTCCCCGACACGACCACGCGATCCTCGGACACGTCGTCGTACCGGACCGCGTCGGCGTCGAGGGCCTCGAGGGCAAGTGGGCGCCGGACTGGGAGGAGCGCCGGCTGCACGCGTTCGACCGGACGGCGACGCGCGAGCAGGTCTTCTCGATCGACACGCCGCCCCCGACCGCGTCGGGCAGCCTGCACATCGGGCACGTCTTCTCCTACACGCACACCGACGTCCTCGCACGGTTCCACCGGATGCGCGGCGCCAAGGTGTTCTACCCGATGGGGTGGGACGACAACGGCCTGCCGACCGAGCGGCGCGTGCAGAACTACTACGGCGTCCGCTGCGACCCGACGCTCCCCTACGAGGGCGACGACTTCGTCCCGCCGCACGCCGGCGATGCCGGCAGCGTCCGGGCGGCCGACCAGGTGCCGGTCTCGCGCCGCACCTTCGTGCGCCTGTGCGAGCAGCTCACCGCCGAGGACGAGAAGCAGTTCGAGGCGCTGTGGCGCCACCTCGGCCTCTCGGTCGACTGGAGCCACCAGTACCAGACCATCGGCCGGCGGGCGCAGAAGGTCGCGCAGACCGCCTTCCTGCGCAACCTCGCCCGCGGCGAGGCCTACCCGGCCGAGGCGCCCGGGCTGTGGGACGTCACGTTCCAGACCGCGGTCGCGCAGGCCGAGCTCGAGGCCCGCGACTACCCGGGCCACTACCACTCGCTCGCGTTCCACCCGGTCGCGGCGCAGGACGCGGCTGCTGGCGCGGCCGACGTCGTCATCGAGACGACGCGACCCGAGCTCCTCGCGGCCTGCGTCGCCCTCGTCGCGCACCCCGACGACGAGCGCTACCAGCACCTGTTCGGCACGACCGTGCGCACACCGGTGTTCGGCGTCGAGGTCCCCGTCCTGCCGCACGAGGCCGCCGAGGCCGACAAGGGCTCCGGCATCGCGATGTGCTGCACGTTCGGCGACCTCACCGACGTGCAGTGGTGGCGCGAGCTCGACCTGCCGACGCGGTCGATCATCCGCCGGGACGGCCGGATCGTCGACGACGTCCCGGCGTGGATCACCACCCCCGGCGGTGTCGCGGCGTTCACCGAGATCGCGGGGAAGACGACGTTCTCGGCCCGGGCCGCCGTCGTCGACCTGCTGCGCGAGAGCGGCGAGCTGCTCGCCGAGCCGACCCCGACGCAGCGCAAGGCCAACTTCTTCGAGAAGGGCGACAAGCCGCTCGAGATCGTCACCTCGCGTCAGTGGTACATCCGCAACGGCGGCCGGGTCTGGGAGCAGCCGGACGGCCTGGTGCGCGACCTGCGCAAGGAGCTGCTGGACCGCGGCGACGAGCTGGACTTCCACCCCGACTTCATGCGCGTGCGCTACGCCAACTGGGTCGGCGGCCTCAACGGCGACTGGCTGGTCTCGCGGCAGCGGTTCTTCGGGGTGCCGATCCCCGTCTGGTACCCGGTCAAGGAGGACGGCGAGGTCGACTGGGACACGGTCATCGTGCCCGAGGAGTCGGCCCTGCCCGTCGACCCGAGCGCCGACGTCGCGCCCGGCTACACGGCCGAGCAGCGGGGCGTGCCCGGCGGCTTCGTCGGCGACGCGGACATCATGGACACCTGGGCGACCAGCTCGCTGACGCCGCAGATCGCCGGCGGCTGGCTCGAGGACGAGGACCTGTTCGCGCGCGTCTTCCCGATGGACGTGCGGCCGCAGGGCCAGGACATCATCCGGACCTGGCTGTTCTCGACGGTGGTCCGCAGCCACCTCGAGCACGGCACCCTGCCGTGGGCGAACGCCGCGATCTCCGGCTGGATCCTCGACCCCGACCGCAAGAAGATGAGCAAGTCCAAGGGGAACGTCGTGACCCCGATGGACCTGCTGGTCGAGCACGGCTCGGACGCGGTGCGCTACTGGGCCGCCTCGGCGCGCCTCGGCACCGACGCGGCGTTCGAGGTCGGCCAGATGAAGATCGGCCGCCGGCTCGCGATCAAGGTGCTCAACGCAAGCAAGTTCGTGCTCCAGTCCTCGGGCGACCCGGCCGGGGCGGCGCCGGCGCTCGACCCGTCGGCGGTCACCGCGCCGCTGGACCGGGCGCTGCTCGCGGAGCTGGCCGACGTCGTCGACGGCGCGACCGCCGCGTTCGAGGCGTACGACCACGCCCGCGCGCTGGAGCTGGCCGAGTCGTTCTTCTGGACGTTCTGCGACGACTACGTCGAGCTGGTCAAGGACCGGGCGTACGGCCGCGGCGCGCTCACGGCCGACGGCGAGCCGGCGGAGCTGAGCGAGGCCGAGATCGCCTCCGCCCGCGCGGCGCTCTGGCTCGCGCTCGACGTGCTCCTGCGCCTGTTCGCGCCGTTCCTGCCGTTCGCGACCGCCGAGGTGTGGTCGTGGTGGCGCTCCGGCTCCGTGCACGAGGCCGCCTGGCCGACGAGCGACGCGCTGCGCGCCGCCGCCGGCGACGCCGAGGCCGCCGGCCTCGTCGGGCTGCTCGCGACCGCCGGCGAGGCCCTCTCGACGCTGCGCAAGGTCAAGAGCGAGGCGAAGGTCGCGCAGCGCACGCCGCTGCTGGACGTCGAGCTCGTCGCCCGCGAGGGCGCCGTCGACCAGGTCGTGCTCGCCGACGGCGACCTGCGCGCCGCCGGCAAGGTGACCGGCCCGTTCACGATCGTCGTGGGCGAGCCCGTGGGCGCCGACGGCGAGCCGGTGGCCGTGGCCGTCGTCTCCTCGACGCTCGGCGAGGCCCCCGCCAAGGACTGACCGACCCCGCGGCCCGGCGCGGGACCGCGCCGGGCCGCGTTCGACCTCGCCCCGGCGTCCGCGCTGGCAGGATGGAGCCATGTCGAACACCTCCTCCTCCCCCGCGGTCGTGCCCTTCCAGGAGGAGGTCTCGATCCCCGGCGCCCTGCGCGACCGGGCGAGCGCGAAGCCCGACCTCACGATCATCGAGCGGCGCGTGGCCGGCGTCTGGCAGGAGGTCACGGCGTCGCAGTTCCAGCAGCAGGTGACCCGGCTCGCCCGCGGCCTCGTCGCGTGGGGGCTCGAGCCGGGTGACGTCGTCGCGATCATGGGACGCACGTCCTACGAGTGGACGCTCGTCGACTTCGCGGTGTGGGCGGCCGGCGGCATCCCGGTGCCGATCTACGAGACGTCCTCGGCCGAGCAGATCGCCTGGATCGCCAGCGACTCCGGCGCCGTCCTCGCCTTCGTCGAGACGGACGAGCACGCGGCGCGGCTCGCCGAGGCCGCCGTCGCCTCGGTCCGCGAGACCGTGACGTTCGCCGCGCTCGACGCGCTCGCCGACCGCGGGGCCGACGTCGACCCGTCCGTCGTCGCCAACCGGACGGCGGCGCTGCGCGGCTCCGACCTCGCCACCGTCATCTACACCTCGGGCACCACCGGGCGGCCCAAGGGCGTCGAGCTGACGCACGGCAACTTCGTCTACCTCGCCCGCAACGGCGCCCGCTCGGACCTCTACGAGGTCGTCTCCGTCCCGGGCGCCCGGACGCTGCTGTTCATGCCGCTCGCGCACGTGTTCGCGCGGTTCATCGAGGTGCTCTGCGTCGTCGAGGCCGGCACGCTCGGCCACTCCGCCGACACGCGCAACCTCGTCGCCGACCTGCAGTCCTACCGGCCGACGTTCCTGCTCGCCGTCCCCCGCGTGTTCGAGAAGGTCTACAACTCCGCGGCCCAGAAAGCGGCCGGCGGCGTCAAGAAGCGCATCTTCTCCTGGGCCACGAAGGTTGCCATCGCGTTCTCGCGCGCGCAGAACGACGGGGGGACGCCCAGCGCGTCGCTGCATGCGGCGCACCGCATCGCCATGCGGCTCGTGCTCGGCAAGCTGCGCGAGGCGATGGGCGGCCGGCTGCGCTACGCCGTCTCCGGTGGCGCCCCGCTCGGCCAGCGGCTCGGTCACTTCTACCGCGGGCTCGACGTCACCGTGCTCGAGGGCTACGGGATGACGGAGACGACCGCGCCGACGACCGTCAACCGGCCCAAGGACATCCGCATCGGCACGGTCGGACCCGCCTACCCCGGCACGTCCGTCCGGGTCACGGACGACGCCGAGATCCAGGTCTTCGGCCCGCACGTGTTCCGCGGCTACCGCGGCAACCCGGAGGCGACGGCCGAGGCGTTCACCGAGGACGGCTGGCTGCGCACCGGCGACCTCGGCTCGCTCGACGACGCCGGCTACCTCACGATCACCGGCCGCTCCAAGGAGATCATCATCACGGCCGGCGGCAAGAACGTCGCACCCGCGATCCTCGAGGACCGGCTGCGCGGCCACCCGCTCGTCTCCCAGGTCGTCGTCGTGGGCGACCAGCGTCCGTTCATCGGGGCGCTCGTCACGATCGACACCGAGATGCTGCCGGGCTGGCTGGCCGGCAAGGGTCTGCCGCCGATGTCGGTGGCCGAGGCGATCCAGGACCCGCAGGTGCGGGCGTCGCTCGTCAAGGCGACCCAGCGCGCCAACCGGGCGGTCTCCCGCGCCGAGTCGATCCGCCGGATCCGGCTGCTCGACGTCGACTTCACCGAGGCCAACGGCTACCTCACGCCGTCGCTCAAGGTGAAGCGCGCGCTGGTGCACCGCGACTTCACCGCACCGACCGAGGAGATCTACGCCACGGGCGGTCCGGCGATCGACGTCCCCGACCCGGCCTGACCGGGCGGCGACCGTGGTGTCGAGCGCGCGGGAGACGCCGGAGGGCGTGCGGATCCGGAGCGTCGAGGTGATCCTCTACGTCGCGGACCAGGCGCGCAGCGCGCGGTTCTACCGGGAGGTGCTCGGCCGCGAGCCCGTCCTCGACGTGCCGGGGATGACCGAGTTCGCGCTCGGCGGCGGCACGAAGCTCGGGCTCATGCCGGACGACGGGATCGCCGCCCTGCTCGGCCCCCGGCTCCCCCACCCGTCCGATGGCACGGGGATCCCGCGGTGCGAGCTCTACCTGGTCGTGGCCGACGCGCGCGCGGCCCACGCCGGCGCGGTGGCCGCTGGCGCGCTCGCCGTGAGCGAGGTGGCCGCGCGGTCGTGGGGCGACGAGGCCGGCTACGTCGCCGACCCGGACGGGCACGTCGTCGCGTTCGCCCAGGAGCCGCCGACCGTTCCGATACCGGGGTAGATCGAGTCGCGATTGGCGATCGGGCCCACCCCGATGTCGGAGTAGGGATGGCTCGACTAGTCCGCCGACGAGGCCGCGATCGCCTCGTGGTGCTGGATGACCTCGGCGACGATGAACGCGAAGAACTTCTCGGCGAACACGGGGTCGAGCCCGCACGACTCGGCGAGCGTCCGCAGCCGGGCCACCTGCTCGGCCTCGCGCGCGGGGTCGGAGGCCGGCAGCTCGAGCCGCGCCTTGAGCACGCCGACCTGCTGCGTCGCCTTGAACCGCTCGGCCATGAGCGCGACGAGCGCGGTGTCGACGTTGTCGATCGAGTGGCGCAGCCGCGCGAGCTCCGGCGGGACCTCGCTCACGCCGGGGTCTTCTCGCGGCTGGAGGCGCCCTGGGCGCGGGGGCGGCGCGCGGACCCGCTGGGGGCGCGCAGCACGAGCGTCGCGCCGTTGCCCTCGGTCACGCACTCCTTGGTGACGACGACGCGCTCGACGTCGTCGCGACCCGGGACGTCGAACATGACGTCCATGAGGACCTCCTCGAGGATCGCCCGCAGACCGCGCGCGCCCGTCCCGCGGGCGAGCGCCTTGTCCGCGACCGCCGCGAGGGCGTCGTCGGTGAACTCCAGCTCGACCCCGTCGAGCTCGAACATCTTCTGGTACTGCTTGACCAGGGCGTTCTTCGGCGTCGTGAGGATCGAGCACAGCGCGTCGCGGTCGAGCTTGCCGACGGTCGCGACGACGGGCAGGCGCCCGATGAACTCGGGGATGAGGCCGAACTTGTGCAGGTCCTCGGGCTGGACCTTCGCGAACAGGTCCTCCTTGTCCCGCTCGTTGAGCGGGGCGTTGAACCCGACGCCGCGGCGGTGGGTGCGCGCCGCGATGATGTCCTCGAGGCCGGCGAACGCGCCCGCGACGATGAACAGCACGTTCGACGTGTCGATCTGCAGGAACTCCTGGTGCGGGTGCTTGCGCCCGCCCTGCGGCGGGACGGAGGCGACCGTGCCCTCGATGATCTTGAGCAGGGCCTGCTGGACGCCCTCGCCGGAGACGTCGCGCGTGATGGAGGGGTTCTCCGCCTTGCGCGCGATCTTGTCGACCTCGTCGATGTAGATGATCCCGGTCTCGGCCTTCTTCGTGTCGAAGTCGGCGGCCTGGATGAGCTTGAGGAGGATGTTCTCCACGTCCTCGCCCACGTAGCCCGCCTCGGTGAGGGCCGTGGCGTCCGCGAGCGCGAACGGGACGTCGAGCATCCGGGCGAGGGTCTGCGCGAGGTAGGTCTTGCCCGTGCCGGTCGGGCCGACGAGCAGCACGTTCGACTTGGCGACCTCGACGTCCTCGCCGTGCAGCGGCTGCGCCGCCGGGTTGCCCTGCACCCGCTTGTAGTGGTTGTAGACCGCGACCGCGAGGGACTTCTTCGCCCGCTCCTGGCCGACGATGTACTCCTCGAGGTGCGCGAAGATCTCCTTCGGCGTCGGCAGGTTCGAGAAGTCGGGGGCGTCGTCACCGGAGGCGTCGGCGAGCTCCTCCTCGACGATCTCGTTGCACAGCTCGATGCACTCGGTGCAGATGTACACCCCGTGGCCGGCGATGAGCCGCCGGACCTGCTTCTGGCTCTTTCCACAGAACGAGCACTTGAGGAGCTCGGCTCCGTCGGAGGGATGCGACATTCCTGCTCCCCGTCCTCGGGCGGCGCGGTGGCCGCGGTGACTGCTGCCTGACCGGTCCAGACTACGTGGCGGTCCCCGCGTCGGCGCGCGTCACCTCGCAGGTGTGTCGCGCGCCGACGCCGGGGGCACGTCGCTGGGCGCCGCGCGTCAGCGCGGCGCGACCTCCTTCTTGCGGCTCTCGAGGACCTGGTCGACCAGGCCGTACTCGAGCGCCTGGCGGGCCGAGAGGATCTTGTCCCGCTCGATGTCGTTGCGGACCTTCTCGATCGGCTGGTTCGAGTGGTGGGAGAGCGTCTCCTCGAGCCACTCCCGCATCCGGATGATCTCGTTCGCCTGGATCTCGATGTCGGACGCCTGGCCGTAGCCGCCACCGGACATCGCCGGCTGGTGGATGAGGACGCGGGCGTTCGGGAGGGCGAGGCGCTTGCCGGCGGAGCCGGCGGCGAGCAGCACGGCGGCGGCCGACGCGGCCTGGCCGAGGCACACGGTCTGCACCTGGGGGGAGATGTACTGCATGGTGTCGTAGATCGCCGTCATGGCCGTGAACGAGCCACCGGGCGAGTTGATGTACATCGTGATGAGCCCGTCCGGGTCCTGGCTCTCCAGCACGAGCAGCTGGGCCATGACGTCGTCGGCCGACGCGTCGTCGACCTGGACGCCGAGGAAGATGATCCGGTCCTCGAACAGCTTGGTGTACGGGTCCTGGTGCTTGACGCCGTAGGCGGTGCGCTCCTCGACCTGCGGAAGGATGTACCGCGCCTGCGGGGAGCCGACGACCGAGCCGATCGACCCGGGCTCGCCGGCCGAGTGCCCGAGCGCGCGCGTTGGGATGAGGTTCATGGGGTTTCTCCTGAGGGCGCCGGGGTCACATGCCAGCGCCGCCGGCGGCGGCGGAGGTGGCGACGACGTGGTCGATGAAGCCGTACTCGAGGGCCTGGTCGGCCGTGAACCAGCGGTCGCGGTCGGCGTCGGCGTTGATCTGCTCGACGCTCTTGCCCGTCTGCTCGGCCGTCAGCTCGGCCATGACCCGCTTCATGTGGAGGATGAGCTCGGCGTTGATCCGGATGTCGGTCGCCGTCCCGCCGATGCCGCCCGACGGCTGGTGCATCATGATCCGCGCGTGCGGCGTCGCGAAGCGCTTGCCCTTCGTGCCGGAGGCCAGGAGGAACTGGCCCATCGACGCGGCGAGGCCCATCGCGACGGTCGCGACGTCCGGCTTGACGAACTGCATCGTGTCGTAGATCGCCATGCCGGCCGTGACGGAGCCGCCCGGGGAGTTGATGTAGAGCCAGATGTCCCGGTCCGGGTCCTCGGCCGCGAGCAGGAGCATCTGCGCGCAGATCTGGTTGGCGTTGTCGTCACGCACCTCGGACCCGAGCCAGATGATGCGCTCCTTGAGGAGTCGGTTGTAGACGTGGTCGCCCAAGCCGAACCCCTGGGGCTCGGCCATGGCCTGCGGCATGTCGCTCACGTGGCGCTCCTGTTCGTTCTCGGCGCCGCCGTCGCGGCTGCGCCTCTCGTGTGACCCTAACCCGCTCCAGCGCGGGGATATTGCCCGTCGCGCGCGCGTTTCGCTGACGGCGCACATCCGGGACGACGCGCTCGCACGCACCGGTCGGGACGACCGCCGAAGACGGGTCGGGAACGGCGAAGGGGCCGCTCCCCTGGTGGGAGAGCGGCCCCTTCGCTGCGGTCGGGACCCGACGCCGTGGCCGGACCTCAGTCCTCAGTCGGCGCGGGCGCCGTGGCGGCCTTCGCCTTCGTCGCCTTCTTCGGCTTTTCGACGACGACCTCGGCCTGCTCGGCCACGCTGGCCTCGACGTCGCCCGCCTCGTCGACGGTCTCCTCGTGCGGGACCGCGGCGGCGTCGACCGCGACCTCGGTCGCGAGGTCGCCCGCGTCCTCGGCGTCGGCGGCCTCCTGCGCGGCCGCGACGGCGGCGGCCTGGACGGCGTCGAGCTCGTCGGAGCCGATGAACGGCGTGAGGTCGACGCTGGCGCCGGTGGTGTCGACGACCTCGACCTTGCGCAGCGCGAGCGCGAGCGCCTTGTTGCGCGCGAGCTCGGCGACGAAGACCGGGATCTGACCGGTGCGGTCGGCGTTCATGACGAACTCGTTCGGGTCGACCCGGTACTGCTGGGCCATCCGGACGAGGAAGTCGATGAGCTCCTCCTGGGAGACCTTGACCTCGAGCTGCTCGGCGAGGACGTCGAGGAGGAACTGGCGACGCAGGGCGTCGGTGATCTCCGGGACGATCTCCTCGCGGTGCTCGGTGTCCTCGAGGCGGTCCTCGCCCTCGAGGTGGCGCACGACCTCGGCCTCGACGACGCTCGCCGGGACGGGGAAGTCGGCGGACTCGACCAGCTTCGTCATGAGCTGCTCGCGGGCCTCGACGGCCTGCTGCTCGACCTTGCCGCCGGCGGCGGAGGTGCGCAGGTCGTCCTTCAGCTCCTCGAGCGTGTCGAACTCGGAGGCGAGCTGGGCGAACTCGTCGTCGAGCTCCGGGAGCTCGAGCTCCTTGACGCCCGTGACGGTGACCGTGACCTCGGCCTCCTCGCCCGCGCGCTCGCCGCCGGCCAGCGACGTCGCGAACGTCGCCGTGCCACCCTCGCCGAGACCGACGACGGCCTCGTCGAGGCCGTCGAGCATCGTGCCGGAGCCGATCTCGTAGGAGATGCCGGAGACCGAGTCGACCTCCTCCTCACCGATCTTCGCCACGAGGTCCAGCACGACGTAGTCGCCCTGGGCCGCCTCGCGCTCGACGCCCTGGAGGGAGCCGAACCGGTGACGCAGCGCCTCGATGCGGGCGTCCAGCTCCTCGTCGGTCACGTCGACCGGCGCGACCTCGACCCGCAGGCCGTCGATCTCCGGGACGGTGATCTCGGGGCGGACGTCGACCTCGGCGGTGAAGACCAGGTCGCCCGTGCGCTCGACCGGCGCCTCGGTGACGTCGACCTCGGGCTGACCGAGCGGGATGATCTCGTTCGCGACCAGCGCCTCGCGGTAGAACTGCGGCAGCGCGTCGTTGATGGCGTGCTCGAGGACCGCGCCGAAGCCGATCCGCTGGTCGATGATGCGCGCCGGCACCTTGCCCTTGCGGAAGCCGGGGATCGAGACGTCCTTGCCGATGTGCTGGTAGGCGTGCTCGATGTTCGGCAGGAGCTCGGAGTAGGGGACCTCGACGGTCAGTCGGACTCGAGTCGGCTCGAGGGTCTCGACGGCACTCTTCACAGTGGTTCTCTCTTGTCTACGTCGCAGGGCGTGCCGGACCAGCCTGAGCGGGTTCCGGCGGTCCGGAGGGCGCGCGGGCATGCGGCTGACGCGCCACGCACTAAGGGTCCATCCTAGTGGCCCCCGGCCGCGCCGGCTGTGCCAGACTGACGCCGATGTCCCCGACCTCAGCGACACCGCCCGTCCGTGCCGTCCTGTTCGACGCCGACGGCGTCCTCCAGATGCCGCGGGAGGGCTGGCTCGACCGGCTCACGACGCTCGGCGGGCCCGGGTTCGTCGAGGCGGCCTTCGCCGCCGAGGCCGAGTGCCTGGACGGCAGCATCGACTTCGGCGAGCGGCTCGAGACGCTGCTCGCCAAGCGCGAGGCGACCGTCCGCGACGCGCTGGCCGTGTGGGAGGACATCGTGCCCGACCCCGACGCGTTCGCCGTCGTCGAGCGGGTGCGGGCCGGCGGCCTCCTGTGCGGGCTCGCCACCAACCAGCAGAGCCGGCGCGGCCGGTACATGCGGGAGCGGACCGCGATCGACCGGATCTTCGACCGGCACTACTACTCGTTCGAGGTCGGGCACGCGAAGCCGACGCGCGCCTACTTCGAGGCGATCGTCGAGGACCTCGGGATCCCGGCCGGGCAGGTCGCGTTCGTCGACGACGTCCCCGGCAACGTCGAGGGCGCGCGATCGGTCGGGCTGCAGGCGGCGTGGCACGACCCGGCGAGCGGCGCGGCCGGTCTGGCCGCCGACCTGCGCGGGCTCGGCGTCCCCGTCTAGGACGGCTCGTCCGCCCGGGCCTCGTTCGCCCGAGCCAGCTCTCCCGCGACGGACCGTCGCGCGACCCGGAACGGCTCGGCCGCCAGCGCACCGGCGTCCAGCGCGAGGTCGGCCAGGACTGCGCCGATCCCGGGGGCGAACTTGAAGCCGTGGCCGGAGAACCCGGCCCCCACGACGAGCGACCCGATCCGGTCGAGCACGAACGCCCCGTCCGGCGTCGAGGTGTAGGTGCACGAGATCGGCTCGGCCGTCGTCGGGTCGAGCCCCGGCAGCCACTCCCTGACGTACGCGGCGAGCTCGGCCTGCAACGTGGGCCGGTGCGGTCGCGCGTCCGGGTCGACCTCCGGGCCGACGCCGTGGAAGCCGACCTTGACCCCCTCCCCCGGCGTCGGCATCCCGTAGATCGCCGCCGGGTAGGTGTCGGGGTCCACGACGTGGTTGAACGAGGGCCACCCGGCCGTCGTCGGGCGGAAGTGGGCCGGGCTCTCCTCGGTCACGGTGAGCCGGGGCAGCCGGACGTCTCCGAGGAGCGGGCGCGTCCACGCCCCGGCGGTCACGACGACGACGTCGGCGTCGGCCGTCTCCCCCGAGCGGAGGTGCACGGTCGCGCCGTCGTCGCGGCGCTCGATCCGCTCGACCGGCTCGGCCCACCGGACGCTCCCGCCGCCGGCGACGACGAGGGCCTCGAGCCGCTCGATGGCGGCGGCGGCACGGACGACCCCGGCGTCCGGGGAGAACAGGACGGTCTCGTCGAACCGCATCCCCGGCCAGCGCCGGGCCGCCTCCACGCCGTCGAGGAGGTCCGCCGGGATGCCGCGCGCGGTGAGCGCCGCGTGCACGGAGGAGAGGTCGCCGCCGCCGAGGTCGTTCGATGTCCCGTGCGTCACGAGGCCGTGCAGCCGCAGCAGCTGCTCGCCGTCGGGGTCGGACAGCGCGTCCCAGCCCTCCCGCGCCCGGACCAGGAGGTCGAGGTAGTGCTCCTGCGCGTAGGCGTTGTTGAAGTTGCGCGTAGCCCCGTGCGACGCGCCCTCGCGGTGACCGCGGCCGAACCGCTCGAGGACGACCGGCCTCGCGCCGCGGCGCACGAGCGCCCAGGCGGTCGCCAGCCCCATCACCCCGCCACCGACGACGGCGACCCGCGGTTCGCTCATGCCGGCCATTGTCCCGGCCGCGCGCGGTCGGGGGCGAGCGCCGAGCCGCGCGAGCCCGTCCGCCCCGTGTCCGTCCGCTCCGTGCGGATCGGCGCGCGTCGCGCAAGCGACGGCCGGGCGCCGCGAGGCCCCGACCTGGGCCGATGCCGGCCGTCGCCGAGTGGCGGCGTCACTGATCCGCGGAGAGCGGACGGGCCTCGCGGGCCGCGGCCGCGGCCCGCTCGACCCAGCGGGGCTGCTCGCCGTAGCGCTGGGTCGGGATGAGGACGCCGTCCCGGCAGCACGCGACGAGCGTGTCGAGGCGCTGCTCGCGGGTCGCCTCGCGCTTGGCCCCCGTCACCCAGCCGACGGCGACGCGGCGGTAGCTGGCCGTCGCCGCCTCCCAGAAGGCCAGGGCGGCCGGGTCGGCGGAGAGCATGGCGAGCTGCTCGGGCGAGAGCTCGCTCGGGCGTTCGTAGGAGTAGACGCCGGTGCGCTCGGGCGTGCGGAGCCGGTACGCGGCGAGCCCGGCCGGGTGCATCCGGCCCTGCGCCGTGAGCCGCTCGACGTGCTCCACGTTGACCGCGCTCCACATCGAGCCCCGCCGGCGCGGGGTCCAGCGCTGACGGCGCGCATCGGCGTCGATGCGCTGGCTGATGGAGTCGATCCAGCCGAAGCAGAGCGCCTCGATCACGGCGTCGTCCCAGGTGAGCCCGCGGGGCTCGACGTGCTTGGCGTACAGACCCATCCAGAGCTCGGGCGCCACGTCGTGGTTGAGCTCGAGCCAGGCGCGGAACTCCTGCGCGCCGGAGAAGAAGACCGCGGGACGCTCGTCGGTGCCGCCGGGGGTGCCGGGTGCGCGCCCGCCGTCGGCGCTGCTCGAAGGGCTCATGCCGTCATTGTGCCCGCGGCGACGGGGGCGAGTGGCCCTCGGGACGCCGTGGCCACGCCACGGCCGCCCCGGCGGCGGCACCCGGTCGACGGGTGGCCACGGCGCGCGCGAGAGCGCCGGTGACGGATCGACGAGGGGAGGGTAGGGCCGGGTCAGCCGGCGTGGAGCGGATGACGGGAATCGAACCCGCACCATCTGCTTGGAAGGCAGAGGCTCTACCATTGAGCTACATCCGCGCGGGCACTCCGACCGGTCGGCCGGGAGGCGCGCGGTGTCGATTCTAGCCGAGCCGCGACCGGGGCCAGCGCGCCGTAGACTGGCGTGCCGTGACCCGACCGGTCCAGAACCACCGGGTCGCGCCGGGGTGTAGCGCAGCTTGGTAGCGCATCCGCTTTGGGAGCGGAGGGTCGCAGGTTCAAATCCTGTCACCCCGACGCAGGAGGGACGAGCCGGTCCGAGCGACGGTTCCTGTCACCCGTCGCCCCGACCGGGCGTCTCAGTCCAGGACGGCGAGCGCATCGATCTCGATCAGCATCTCCTCGCGCGGCAGCCCCGTCATCACCGTCGTCCGGGACGGCAGGACCCCCGTGGTCGAGTGCTCCTGGACGAACGCGGCGTAGGCGTCGTTCATCGTCGCGAAGTGCTCGCGCGTCGTGAGGTAGACGCGGACCATGACGAGGTCGTCGAACGTCCCCCCGCCGGCCTCGACGACGGCCAGGACGTTGCGCAGCGTCAGGGTGGTCTGCGCCGCCACGTCCCCGGGGTGGAGGTACTCGTTCGTCGCAGCGTCGACGGGTCCCTGGCCGGACACCTGGAGGAACGGCCCCCGCCGCACACCCTGGGAGAACGTGTGCGCGGGCGCCGGTGCGTGCGGGCTGAGGATGGCGGTCTTCTCGGTCATGACTCTTCCTTCTGGGAGCTGGGAACGGGACTGGGACTGGGACTGGGCGTGGGCTCGGGACCGGCCGAGGCCGAGGACTGGCGGACCGTGTCGAGGTAGCCGTACGCGGTGACGCGGGAGACGCCGAGCCGCTCGGCGACCCGCTCGACCGCCTGACGCACGTGGAACGCGCCGCGCGTCTCCAGCAGCCGGACCACCTCGAGCCGCGCGGGCTTGCGCATGACGGCGACGGGCTGGCCGACCGCGTCGATCGCCTCCGAGATCATCGCCTCGAGGACCTGCTCGATGCCCGACCCGACGACCTCGACCTCGCCCGGCCGGCCGGGCTGACCGCCCTCGGGCGCCGGGCGCGTCGGCAGCAGCGCGGCGATGCTGGCCTGCGCCGCCTGGAGCTGGGTGAGGTCGACGTTGAGGCAGAGCGCCCCGATGATCGAGCCCCGCGCGTTGCGGTAGTACACGGTCGAGCAGCTCAGGTCCCGCCCGTCGGCCGTCCGGCCGGGGTAGCCGTACGCGTCGTGGTCGCGCCCCTCGTCGGCCAGCGCGATCAGCCCGAGGTTGGTCGACGGGCCCCCGACCCGCCGCCCGCTCACGTGACCGTTGACGATGTCGACGATGGTGCGCTCCATCGCGCGGTGCGTGAGGTCGTGCAGGACGACCTCGCACGTCGGGCCGACGGCGGCCGCGACGGCGCGCATGACGGGTCGCAGCTGCGCGTGCAGCTCCTCGATCGTCTCGACGGTGGGGCGGTTCTCGCTCATCACCTTCACTGTACGGGTAGTCAACCTTCTGAACCTAGAGTTAACTAGAGACATGGCCGCACCAGCCCTCACCGCCGATCACGACGTCGTGATCGGCCCTCGGCACAAGGGGTTCCCCGCGGGCACCTGGGGCACCACCGTCGGCGAGCTGGGCGCACGGCGCCCGACGCTGGCCGAGTTCAGCACGCCGCTGCTCACCCTCGACACGGGCGTCGTCGACGCGAACCTCGACGCCGTGCGCCGCTGGACCGCCGAGCGCGGCCTCGACCTCGCGCCCCACGGGAAGACCACGATGTCCCCGACCCTGTGGCGGCGGATGCTCGACCGCGGCGCCGTCGCGATCACGCTCGCGACGCCCTGGCAGGTCCAGGTCGCCCGCGCCGCCGGCATCCGGTCGATCATGCTCGCCAACACGCTCGTCGACCCCGCCGGCATCCGGTGGATCGCGGCGGAGCTCGACGCCGACCCGGACCTCGCCCTCGCGAGCTGGGTCGACTCGGTCGAGGCCGTGCGGCTGCTCGCGGACGTCCGCCGGGCGGCGGGGGCCGTCCGGCCGCAGGACGTCGTCGTCGAGCTCGGCGCGACCGGGGGCCGGACCGGCGCCCGGGGCGTCGCCGCCGCCCTCGACGTCGCGCGCGCCGTCGTCGCCTCCCCCTCGCTGCGCCTGGCCGGCTGCGGCGGCTACGAGGGCGCGCTCGCGCACGACCGGTCCGACGCCGCTCTCGCGGCCGTGCGCGGCTACCTCGCCGACGTCGCGACGCTGCACGGGACGCTGCTCGCCGAGGGGCTCTACGAGACCGACCGCGTCGTCGTCACCGAGGGCGGGAGCGCGTACCTCGACGTCGTGGCGGACGAGCTGGGCCCGCTGGTCGACCCGGCCGGCGAGCGCGGCACGCCGACGTCCGTCGTGCTGCGCTCGGGGGCGTACATCGCGCACGACGACGGGTTCTACCGCGGCATCTCACCGCTCGACGGGGGCGCCGCCGGCGCCTCCCCGAACGACGCGAACGCCGACGCACCCCGCCTCAGCTCCGCGATGCACGCGTTCGTCCGCGTCGTCTCCCGCCCGGAGCCCGGCCTGGCCCTGCTCGACGGCGGCAAGCGCGACCTCCCGTTCGACGAGGGGCTCCCGGTGCCGCAGCGCGTCCTCGGCCTCGGTCGCGAGGCGAGCGAGGCCGCGCTCGCCGGCGCCCGGATCACGGCGCTCAACGACCAGCACGCCTTCCTCCACCTCGGCCCGGCGGCGCGCGACGCCCTTCCCGTCGGCAGCGTCGTCCGGCTCGGGCTCTCCCACCCGTGCACGGCCTTCGACAAGTGGCGGCTCGTCCCGCTCGTCGAGGACGCCGCGGCCGACGACCCGGTCGTCGTCGACGCCGTCGCGACCTACTTCTAGCCGCCCCGAGCCAGCGAGTCACGATGACCGGCACGACCGACACGATCAGCACGCGCGCACCGGCCATCGCGCGCCCGGTCGACGTCCTCCTCCTCGGCGGCGAGGTCGTCGACGGGACCGGGGCACCGCGCCGTCGCGCCGACGTCGCGATCGCCGACGGGCGGATCGTCGCCATCGGCGACCTCGCCGACCGAGCGGCCGAGCGGCGGATCGACGTCTCCGGACACGTCGTCACGCCGGGGTTCATCGACATGCACGCGCACTCCGACCTGCCGCTCCTGACCGACCCGGACCACCTGGCGAAGGTCGCGCAGGGTGTCACCACCGAGGTCCTCGGGCAGGACGGCCTGTCCTACGCGCCCGTGGACGACGCGACGCTCGCCCAGGTCCGGCGGCAGATCGCGGGGTGGAACGGCAACCCCGCCGACCTCGACCTGTCCTGGCGGACCGTCGGGGGCTACCTGGACCGCCTCGACCGCGACGGCATCGCCGTGAACGCCGTCTACCTCGTCCCGCAGGGCACGCTGCGCCTCCTCGTCGTCGGCGCCGACGACCGACCGGCGACGCCGGCCGAGATCGAGGAGATGTGCGCCGTCCTCGCCCGGTCGATGCGCGAGGGCGCGGCCGGCATGTCGAGCGGGCTCACCTACCCGCCCGGGATGTACGCGGACACGGCCGAGCTCGCGGCGCTGCTGCGGGTGGTCGCGGAGCACGGGGGCTACTACAGCCCGCACACCCGCTCCTACGGCCGCGGAGCCCTGGACGCCTACGCCGAGATGATCGACCTCGCCCGGGCGACCGGCTGCCCGGTCCACCTCACCCACGCCACGATGAACTTCGAGGAGAACGTCGGACGGGCCGGCGAGCTGCTCGCGCTGGTCGACGCCGCCCTGGACGAGGGCCTCGACATCACGCTGGACAGCTACCCCTACCTTCCGGGCAGCACGACGCTCGCGGCGCTGCTGCCGAGCTGGTCGGCCTCGGGCGGGCCGGAGGAGCTGCTGGCGCGCCTGGCCGACCCCGAGGCACGCGAGCGCATCCGTCACGACGTCGAGGTCGCCGGCACCGACGGCTGCCACGGCCTCACCGTCGACTGGGCGACGATCCAGGTCAGCGGCGTCACCGACCCCGGGTTGACGGACACCGTCGGGCGGACGATCGCCGAGCTGGCGCGGGAGCAGGGCGGGTCGGGCACCGACGTGTTCCTCGACCTGCTCGTGCGGGACCAGCTCGCGACGACGATCCTCCAGCACGTCGGCCACGAGGAGAACGTCCGGCTCGTCATGCGCCACCGGGCCCACCTGGCCGGCAGCGACGGCATCCTCGTCGGGGACCGGCCGCACCCGCGGGCCTGGGGCACGTTCCCGCGCTACCTCGCGCGGTACTCCCGCGAGCTGGGGCTGCTCGGCCTCGAGGAGTGCGTCGAGCACCTGACGTCCCGCGCGGCCCGCCGGCTGCGGCTCGTCGACCGCGGCGTCGTCCGCGTGGGCGCGATCGCCGACCTCGTCGTGCTCGACCCGGACCGGGTCCGCGACACGGCGACGTTCGAGCAGCCGCGCTCGGTCCCCGAGGGGATCCCGTACGTCTTCGTCGGCGGTGTCGCGGCGATCGACGACGGCCGGCGGACCGGCTCGCGCAGCGGCCGCGCGCTGCGGCGCGACGCGACGGGCGACGTCGTCGGCTGAGCCGACCCTCCGGGCCGACCCCACCCGGTCGGACACCGCCGGCCGGGCGTCGTTCGCGGAGCGCGAGAACGCATAACTCCGGCCGACAATCAGCCGCTCGCGTGGTTATAGTTGTCGCGGCAACCGCGACGCGTTCCGACCTCGTCGGCGCACGAGGCGCGGGTGGACCGAACGACACCACCGAACGAAGGGCCCTCCCCATGGCACGCATCTACGATGACGTCACGAAGCTCGTCGGCAACACCCCGCTCGTCAGGCTCAACCGCCTGACCGAGGGCGCGAAGGCCACCGTCCTGGCGAAGCTGGAGTTCTACAACCCGGCCAACTCGGTCAAGGACCGCATCGGCGTCGCGATCGTCGACGCTGCCGAGGCCTCCGGCGAGCTGCAGCCGGGCGGCACGATCGTCGAGGCGACCTCGGGCAACACGGGCATCGCCCTCGCGATGGTCGGCGCCGCCCGCGGGTACGACGTCGTCCTCACGATGCCGTCGTCGATGTCCAAGGAGCGTCGCGCGCTGCTGCGGGCCTTCGGCGCCGAGCTCGTCCTCACCGACCCCGCCGGCGGCATGAAGGGCGCCGTCGAGGCGGCCAACGAGATCGCCGCGCAGCGCCCGGGCGCCGTGCTGGCCCGCCAGTTCGCGAACGAGGCCAACCCGGAGATCCACCGCCGCACGACGGCCGAGGAGATCTGGAACGACACCGACGGCGACGTCGACATCGTCGTGGCCGGCATCGGGACCGGCGGGACGATCACGGGGATCGGCCAGGTCCTCAAGGCGCGCAAGCCGGAGATCGAGATCGTCGCCGTCGAGCCGGCGGAGTCCCCGATCCTCAACGGCGGCCAGCCCGGCCCGCACAAGATCCAGGGCATCGGCGCGAACTTCGTGCCGGAGATCCTCGACACCTCGGTCTACGACGAGGTCATCGACGTCGACGCCGAGCGCGCCGTCGAGCTGGCCCGCCGCGCCGCCGCCGAGGAGGGCCTGCTCGTCGGCATCTCCTCCGGCGCCGCCATCTCGGCCGCGCTCGAGCTCGCGAACCGCGACGAGAACGCCGGGAAGACGATCGTCGTCATCATCCCGTCCTTCGGCGAGCGCTACCTCTCGACGGTGCTGTACGCCGACCTGCTCGACTGAGCACCGCGTCACGGTCCGGTGCCGGCTCGGCACCGGACCGCGACGGTCCTCCCCCACCTCCTCGACCGCCGGAGCTCCCGTGCCCCCTCGCCTCGCCCGCGTCGTCTCGACGATGCGCGACGACGTCGCCGCCGCGCGGCGCAACGACCCCGCGGCCGGCAGCGACGTCGAGGTGGTGCTGCTCTACCCCGGCATCCACGCGATCTGGTCCTACCGGCTGGCGCACCGGCTGTGGCGGCGCTCGGTCCTCCTGCGGCCGCTCGCCCGGGCGATCTCGCAGCTCGCGCGGGCGCTCACGGGCGTCGAGATCCACCCGGGCGCGACGCTCGGCCCGCGGCTGTTCATCGACCACGGCATGGGCGTCGTCATCGGCGAGACGGCCGTCATCGGGACCGACGTCATGCTGTACCACGGCGTGACGCTCGGCGGCCGGACGACGTCGCCCGGCAAGCGCCACCCGACGCTCGAGGACGGCGTCACCGTCGGCGCCGGGGCGAAGATCCTCGGCAACATCACCATCGGCGAGGGCGCCCGGATCGGCGCGAACGCCGTCGTCGTGCACGACGTCCCGGCCGACGCCGTCGCGGTCGGCGTGCCCGCGCGCGTGCGCAAGGTCGCCGTCGTCGACCCGTTCGAGGTCGACCCCGCCATCTACATCTAGGCCGAGCGTCGCCGGCCTCGGCCTCGCCGGGCCGCGCCCGGAGCGCCCGCGTCGCCGGCTAGGCCGGATCGAGCTGCGCGAACAGGTCCGTGCGCAGCTCCTGCGCCGGGGTCCGCATCGGGTCGCTCACGTAGACCTCGATCCAGAACGGGCTGCCGGTCCGGCCCGAGGCTGCGATCCCCGCGTTGAGCCTGTCCCAGCTCGCCGGCAGCGCGTCGTACGGGCCGAGGTGCCCCAGGACGGCCCAGGACGCGGCCGGGATCCGGCCGCCGCGCACCGGGAAGCCGCCGAACGTCAGCTCCTCGGCGAGCGGGACGGCCAGCGGGTAGCCGACCTCCAGGTCGAACCGGCCGTGCGGCTCGCCGTGGTAGAGGCCGAGCGCCGGGCCGGCGGGCGTCACGGCGCCGGCACCGATCGCTGCGTGCAGCGCGCCGAAGGCCGCGTCGTAGCAGTCCATCAGCTCGGCCATGGTGATGCCGTCGAAGCGGATGACGGCCGTCGGGCTCTCCGCGGTCTCGATGAAGGAGACCTCGGTCGGCATCTCGGCCGGGATGGGGAACGTCATGGTGGTCCTCTCCTCGTGCGGTCGGTTGTCGACCGCGCTCTCAGGTGGTCCGGGGTAGACCGTCGCGACCGGCGCGAGTCATCGCTCGCCCACCACGAGCCCGTCCGGCCGGAGGGACAGCTCGCCCGCCGCCGGCTGGCACCCCGGGCACCAGTAGACCCGGCGCCCTGCCATGTCGGTGACGGCGATCGGCGTCCCGCACAGCAGGCACTCGCGGCCGTCCCGCTGGTAGGTGTAGCGCAGGTCCTCCCGCGAGCGGCGGTGCGCGCGCTCCATCGTGTCGATGACGCCGGTCCGCACGCCCTTGCGCATGAGGACCACCGCGTCGTCCCACACCTCGCGCAGCGTCTGGGCCGGGACGTCGCGGCCGGGCGTCCAGGGGTTGAGGCCGTGCCGGAACAGCAGCTCCGCGCGGTAGATGTTGCCGACGCCCGCCAGGACCGACTGGTCCATGAGGGCGGAGCCGACGGGGGCCCGCGAGCGCCGGACGTTCTCGACGAACGCCTCGCGCGCCCGCCCGCCGGTGTCCGGCCGGATCGGGTCGGGGCCGAGCCCGTCGATGACGCGCTGCCGGCCGGCCGGGTCGAGCACCTCGCACCGGGTGGGTCCCGTGAGGTCGGCGACGCCGTGCTCCCCCACGAGCCGCAGCCGCACCTGACCGCGCGGGGGCGGCGGGACGAACGGGACGTCGTCCTCACCGCCCGTGACCGCCGCACCGTCGCCCGCGCCGGCCGGGCTCCCGTCGCCCGCATCGACCGCATCGCCGTCGGCGAGCGGGCGCTCGGTCTCGCCCAGCCGCACGCGCGGGGCGCCGATGGCGTGCGGGCCGGTGAAGTGCGCGTCGCCGGCGAATGTCCAGGCGCCGTAGAGCCCGAGGTGGACGTGGAGCCAGCGCTCCGGCGTCCGACCGGCCTCGCGGGAGAACCCGAGGAACAGGTGCTTGCCCCACGCGTCGGACGCCGTCAGCACGTGGCCGTCGAGCAGCGCGGCCCCGGCGGCGAACCGGCCCTGCGGTGAGGTGACGTCGAGGCGCTGGCCGAGGAAGGAGCGGCGCAGGGCGCGGGCGAGGCGGTGGAGCGAGTGACCCTCAGGCATGCTCCTCATCCTGCCCCGAGCCACCGACATCCACGCCGCCGGCGTCCGCGTCACCGCCGTCGAGCGCCGGCAGCTCGAACGCGTGCAGCGCCAGCCGCAGGTCGACGCGGGCGCCGCGCAGCGGCACCCCCTCGTCGACGAGGAGGCCGAGCTGGTGCTCGCCCTTGTGCACCGCCGGTGCCCCGCTGGCCGACACGACGCGCCACCACGGCACCTCGTCGCCGTGGTGCGCGAGGACGTGGCCGACGGTGCGGGGGCCGCCGCGTCCGCACCGGGCGCGGGCCTCGGCGGCCACCCGGCCGTACGTGCTCACGCGGCCCCGCGGGATCTCGGCGACGCAGTCGAGGATGCACTCGGCGAGGTCGTCGAGGGACGGTGGCTGCTCCGGCATCCCGCCATTGTGCCGCGCACGGTGCCGTCGACCGGTCCGATCCCGCGGGCGGCGGCGGAACCGTAGGATCGACGCTCGTGACGACGCCTGAGCCCGACACCCCGGAGAGCCCTGCGGCCGAGACCGAGCACCCCCACGCCGACGGCGGTGAGGCTCACTCGTGCGAGCACTGCGCCGCCGACGGGGACGCGACCGCCGGAGCCCACGGGTCGGCGCCGGACGCGACGGCCGCGGCCCGGGAGAAGCTCGCGCTGGCGCAGCGCCGGGGCGTGCCGCGCGTCGTGCTCGGCGTCCTCGGGCTCGGCCTCGCCCTCGTGCTGGCGGACCGCGGTGGGTTCCCCCTCGCGCCGGCCGCGCTGGTCTACGTCGCGGCCGCGGCGTGCTGGCTCGTGGCGGCCGCTGTCGGGATGCTCCTGGGGGCGCTGCTCGCCCGGCGCGGACCGCGGCGTCAGATCGCCCTCGGCCAGGTCCTCGCGTCGGCCGTGACGCCGCTGCTGGCGCTGCTCGTCGCGCTGGTCCTGCTCCCGCTCGACGGTGCGGCGACGCCGCGGCTCGAGATCCCCGCCGGCGCGCTCGTCCCGGGCGGCGTCGCGGCCGCCGCCGGGTGGTTCCTCGCGGCGGCGATCGGGGAGCTGGTCGGGGTCCGCGCGCTGCGCCGCCGGATCGACCGGCAGGACGACGACGGCGCGCGCGCCCGGCAGGAGGCCGAGGCGGTCACGCTCGCGTCGATCCAGCGCGGCGAGGTCCTGGCGCTCGCCCTGGCGATCGGCTTCGGCGCGATGGTCGTCGCGCTCGCGTGGCTGCCTTGGCTCGCCGTCGTGCTCGTGCCGTTCTGCGCCGCCGGCGCCGCGTGGTGGGGCGTCCGGTCGATGCGGGCGGGCACCGAGGCACCCGCCGCCGGCTAGCGCGCCGCGGAGGGGTCAGCGCGTCTCGTACGCCGCGAGCTGGTCGATCCGCCGCTGGTGGCGCGGGTCGCCCGAGAAGGCCTCCGCGACGAAGGCCTCCGCGATCGCGATCGCCTCGTCGACGGAGTGCTGGCGCGCCCCGATCGAGACGACGTTGGCGTCGTTGTGCTGCCGGCCGAGCACGGCCGTCTCGACGTTCCACGCGAGCGCTGCGCGCACGCCGCGCACCTTGTTGGCCGCGATCTGCTCGCCGTTGCCGGAGCCGCCGATGACGATGCCGAGCACCTCGGACGTCGTCGCCCCGGCCTCGATCTCGTCCACGACGGCCTCGCCGGCCGCGAAGCAGAACGCCGGGTAGTCGTCGAGCGGGTCGTAGGCGTAGGCGCCGTGGTTGACCACGTCGTGCCCCGCGGCGACGAGGTGCTCGACGAGCACGTCCTTCAGCTCGAAACCGGCGTGGTCGGAGGCGATGTGGATGCGCATGGCCCCCATCGTGGCAGAGGTTCGACGGCCGTCGCACGCTCCCGCCCGGCGGGACGGGGCCGGCTCAGGCGACGACGTCGAGCGCCAGCGTGACGCTGCGGCTGGCGGAGACGAAGCCGACGCCCTCGTAGAGCCCGAGCGCACCCGTCGGGTTCTCCGTGTCGACGTCGAGCACGACGCGTTCGAGGCCGGCGTCGCGTACGGCCGTCAGCACGGCGGACAGCAGCGCCGGCGCGAGGCCGCGGCCCCGCCCGTCCCGCGTCACGCCGACGATCGCCAGGTACGCGCTCGTGAAGCCCTGCAGCTCCCAGTCCTCCTCGTTCGCGTTGCACAGCGCGAACCCGAGCACCCGAGAGGGGTCGGTCCCCGCGTCCTCGACGACGAGGAACGACAGGTCGGCGCGAAAGAGGTCGGTGCCGACGAGCTGCGCCCAGCGCTGCGGCGAGAAGTCGGCGCTGCCCCAGTGGTCCCGGAACGCGTCGTTGCGCGCGAGCCGGGTGTCCTCGGCGCGGTCCGCCGTGTAGGGGACGAGCCGCGTGCCGTCCGGCACGAGCCGGACCGGGATCGCGGGGGCCCGGCCACCGGGGCCGGAGGTGACGATCCGCTCCATCGAGGTGAACCAGCGCACGGGTCGCAGGCCGAGGCGGCGGGCGAGGGCGAGGCCGCCGGGGTTGCGCTCGTCGGTGTCGACGCGCAGCCACGCCGGGAGCCGCTCCTCGGACAGGGCGAGGCGGGCCGTGCCGCGGGCGAGCTGCCAGCCGAGCAGGACCCGGCCGATGCCGCGGCCGCGCACGCGCGGGTGCACGCCGCCGACCAGCACCCCCTGCACGCGCTCGGCGTTCGCCGGGAGGATCTGCACGACGCCCCACGCCAGGACGTCGCCGGCGTCGTCGAGGGCCACGAGCGAGTCGGCGGCGAGCTCGACACCGGGGTGGGTCAGCTCGTCCTCGACGTCCTCGCTCGGCGTGGTCCAGTCGGGGTGGTCGGCCGCGTCCATCGCCTTCTGCGTCGCGGTGATGGCCGCGACGTCGCCGAGGGTCGCGGGACGCCATGACGCGACGTCGGGGTGCGTCGGCGTCGGCGGCTCGACTGCGACGACGACGTCGCACAGCCGCGCGCGCCCCGCGCTCGCGGCCGGGGTGACGTCGGTGGTCATGCGGCGATTCGACCACGCGGCGCCCGGCCGGGGCCAGTGAATACTCCTCGCTGGCCCGGGGTGCCCGTCGGCGCTCCGCCGATCGTCCGTGTCGGACCGCTCGCCTAGCATCGACGTCGTGAGCACACCAAGCCCCACCCACAACGCCGACCTCATCGCCTCGGGCTCCGACGCCGCCGTCCGCCCGCAGGACGACCTGTTCCGTCACCTCAGCGGCCGCTGGCTCGCCGAGTTCGAGATCCCGGCCGACAAGGCCCGCTACGGCGAGTTCCACCGCCTCGCCGAGCAGGCGGAGAAGGACGTCCGCGCGATCATCGAGGAGGCCGCGGCGAGCCCGGGCGGCGGCGTCGACCCCGCCGAGACGGCGAAGATCGCCGCGCTCTACACCGCGTTCATGGACACCGAGGCGATCGAGGCCGCGGGCGTCGCCCCGCTGCGCGCCGACCTCGACCCGGTCGAGGCCGCGCCGGACCGCACCGAGCTGGCCCGCGTCATGGGCGAGCTGGCCTCCACCGGGGTGGGCGGCGCGATCGCGGTGTACGTCGAGCCCGACGCCGACGCACCCGGCGTCTACGCGCTCTACCTCACGCAGTCGGGTCTCGGCCTGCCGGACGAGGCCTACTACCGCGAGGACGCGCACGCCGCCGTCCGCGACGCCTACCTCGCCCACCTGGGCCGTCAGCTCGCGCTCACGCTCGGGCTGTCCCGGGAGGACGCGGAGGCCCGGGCGCGCACCGTGCTCGACCTGGAGACCCGGCTCGCCGGCGGCCACTGGGACCGCGTGCGCGACCGCGACGCCGTCGAGACCCACAACCCCGTCACCGCGCAGGAGCTGGCGGAGCTGCTGCCCGGGTTCGACCTCGCCGCGTGGGCCGACGGCCTCGGGCTGACGGGCGGCGTCGACGCGCTGCCCGTCCGGCTCATCGTGCGCGAGCCGAGCTTCCTGGAGACGTTCGCCGCCGCCTGGACGCAGGAGCCGCTCGAGACGTGGCAGGCGTGGCTCGCCTGGCGGGTCGTGCGCTCGCGCGCCCCGTTCCTGACGGCCGCGATCGTCGAGGAGAACTTCGACTTCTACGGTCGCACCCTCACCGGCGCACCGGAGCTGCGGGAGCGGTGGAAGCGCGGGGTCGCCTTCGTCGAGGGCGCGCTGGGCGACGCGGTGGCGCGCATCTACGTCGACCGCCACTTCCCGCCGGAGCACAAGGCGCGGATGGACGAGCTGGTCGAGCACCTCGTCGAGGCCTACCGCGTCTCGATCGCCGACCTGCCGTGGATGACGCCGGCCACCCGGCAGAAGGCGCTCGCGAAGCTGGACGCCTTCACCCCGAAGATCGGCTACCCGGTGAAGTGGCGCGACTACTCGGCGCTCGACCTCAGCGGCGTGAGCGGCGACCTCGTCGCGATGGACCGCGCCGCCACCCGCCACGAGTGGCAGTTCGAGCTGGACAAGCTGGGCAAGCCGGTGGACCGCGACGAGTGGTACATGACGCCCCAGACCGTCAACGCCTACTACCACCCGCTGCTCAACGAGATCGCCTTCCCCGCCGCCATCCTCCAGCCGCCGTTCTTCAACGCCGCCGGGTCCGACGCCGGGAACTTCGGCGGCATCGGCGCGGTCATCGGGCACGAGATCGGCCACGGGTTCGACGACCAGGGCAGCCAGTTCGACGGCACCGGCGCACTCGTCAACTGGTGGACCGACGAGGACCGGGCCGAGTTCGAGAAGCGGACGGCCGCGCTCATCGCGCAGTACGACGCCTTCGTCCCGACCCAGCTCCGCACCGCGACGTCGCCCGGCGAGGCGACGGACGACGAGGCCGCTGAGGCCGAGGACCGCACCGACCACGTCAACGGCGCCCTCACGATCGGCGAGAACATCGGCGACCTCGGCGGGCTCGGCATCGCGATCAAGGCCTACCGGCTCGCGCTCGCCGCGGCGGCACCGGACGGGGTCGTCGACCCCGAGGTGGAGCGCGCCGGCCTGCGGGAGCTGTTCGAGGGCTGGGGGCTCGTGTGGCGCGAGAAGGGCCGGGACGCCGAGGTGCGCCGCCTGCTCGCGATCGACCCGCACTCCCCCGCGGAGTTCCGGTGCAACGGCGTGCCCCGCAACCTGCCCGAGTTCTACGAGGTCTACGACGTGCAGCCCGGCGACGGCATGTGGCTCGACCCGAGCGAGCGCGTCCGCATCTGGTAGCCGCCAGCGTCCCGGGCCGGCCCCATCGGGCGCCGGTCCGGGACGGACCGGCGCCGACGCGAGACGGAGGGGCGACCGACTCCGGACGGCACGGCTCGGCCGGGCGCGAACGCCTCGGCCCCGCTCGGCTGCCTGGTCCGACGCGACCCGGCGCGGCCCGGCTACCGGTCGCGCGCCGCCAGCCGTGCCGCGACCTCGTCGGCCAGCTCGGCCGCCGGGCTCGCCGCCGAGAGCACGTGCCCGTCCTCGGCCGGCGTCAGCGGCTCGAGCGTCGCAAGCTGCGACGCGAGCAGCGACGGTGGCATGTAGTGGCCGGTCCGCGCGCTCATCCGCCGGGCCAGCTCCTCCTCCGGCACGTCGAGGTGGACGAACGTCACGTCGCCCTCGGCCGAGTCGAGGATCTCCCGGTACGCCCGCCGCAGCGCGGAGCAGGACACGACGCTGCCGCTCCCCTCCCGCTCGGACATCCAGTCGGCCAGCCGATGCAGCCACGGCCAGCGGTCCTCGTCCGTCAGGGGGATGCCGGCGGCCATCTTCGCGCGGCTGGCGTCGCTGTGGAACTCGTCCCCCTCGGCGAACGGGACGCCGTAGCGCCGCGCCAGCAGCGCGCCGAGCGTCGACTTGCCGCACCCGGACACGCCCATGACGACGACGTGCCGACCCGCGAGGCTCACGCGTCGACCCGCGTCTCGGACCGGTCACCGGACCACTCGGTGTGGAACACCCCGGGACGATCCGTCCGCCGGTAGGTGTGGGCGCCGAACAGGTCGCGCTGCGCCTGGATCAGGCTGGCCGGCAGCGAGGCCGCGCGGACGCCGTCGTAGTAGGCGAGCGAAGCGGCGAACGCCGGCACCGGGACACCGTTGAGCGTGGCCTGGGCCACGACGCGGCGCCACGACGCGACGCCGTCGCCGACGGCCGCGGCGAACACCGGGTCGGCGGAAACGACGGTGGCCTCCCGAGCACACGCCGGACGGGCCGCACTGTCACGTTCCATCCCTCCCAATCCTAGGGAGGCGCGCCACCTGGTCACGGGATGCGGCCGGGGGAAACGTCGTCATCCTCCCCCGCCCGGCCGATGACTCGACCGTGAGAGACGAACTGGTCACCGAGCTGCAGCTGTTCCTCGATCTCGCGCGTGGCCCGATACGTAGCTCGCCGACACGGTCACACTCCGCTGGTACCCAACTAGGCTCGCGCTCGTGAGACGCGAGAACGAGTCGAACGGCGCCGCCCCCGACGCCGCCGCGCGCAGCCTTGCCCCCGCGGTGTCGCGCGCCATGCGCGTTCTCGACCTGCTGGCGCAGTCCCCCGGCGAGCCGGTGAGCCTGGCGGAGATCGCCCGCTCTCTCGGCGCGGCGAAGTCCTCGACGTCGAACGTCTGCACGGTGCTCGAGGAGAGCAGGATGATCTCCCGGGTCGCGAACGGCTACGTCCTCGGCCGGCGCACCGTCGAGCTGGGCGGGGCCTATCTCACGCAGTTCGACCAGATCAAGGAGTTCTACCGGATCTGCGCCGAGTCGCCGCTGCTCCAGCGTCAGCTCGTCCAGCTCGCCGTGCTGCACGACCGCGAGGTCATCTACCTCGCCCGGCACGAGGGGCGCACGCCGCTGCGGCTGACCTCGGGCGCCGGCGTCGGCGACCACTACCCCGCCGCGCTCACGTCCATCGGGACCGCGCTCCTGGCCACCCTCGACCCCGCGCAGGTGACCGAGCTCTACGACGAGACGGCCTTCCCGGCGCTCACCGCGCGCTCAACCCGGTCGCTCGAGCAGCTGCACGCCAAGCTGGCCCTCACCCGCGAGCGCGGCTACGCGGTCGACGAGGGCGAGGTCTTCCCCAACGTCGTCGGGATCGCCATGGCCATCCCGCCCCGGCAGAGCGGCGACCACGCGTTCGGCATCAACATCTCCCGGATCGTGCCGACCGACCCGCCGACGCTCTCGCGCGAGGAGCTCGACTCCGTCGTCGAGACGCTGCGGCACGCCGTCTCGCAGCTCACCAACCCGATGGCGCTGGGGACGGACACGCACCGGTAGGACCACGCTCGCGCCGGGCGTCGTCGCTACATCAGGCGGCCGGGACCGTAGGAGGTGAAGCTCGCGCGGGCGAGGGTGAAGCCGGTGCCGTCGGCGCGCGAGCTGCACTCGACGCCGCGGTCGCTCGACGTGCACAGCCAGGTCCCGACGGAGCTGGTCTGCCCGTACTCGAGCACCGCCGCCCCCTCGTCCGGTCCCGGCGGCGCGGTCTCGGGACAGGGCAGCTCGACGCCGTCGTCCGAGAGGACGACGATCTTGCCGCGCAGGTCGCAGGCGGGTCCGGCGGGCGGGGTGAACGTCGAGTCGCCGATCTCGCAGATGACGCCGGACTCGCTCATCGAGCAGGAGATGTTCCGGCTCGGCAGCGTGAAGCTCGTCAGCTCCAGGGCGCCATCGGGCACCGGCGCCAGCTCGGCCGGGGTGCTCTCGGACGTCGTTGGGGTCGGCTCCTGCGACGGTGAGTCCGACTCCGTCGCCGTGCCGTCATCGGTGGCCGTCGCGTCCTCGCCCGAGGCGCTGGTCTCGCTCGTGGAGCTCTCACCGCCGCTCGCCCCGGTGCCGCCGGGGCCGCGCAGCAGCAGGGCCCAGACGAGCACGACGAAGAGCAGGACGACGACGCCGGCGAGCACGCCGAGGGTCACCTTGACGGCCGAGGACATCAGTCGAGGATCGGGCCGGACGTGCGCGTCTTCTTCAGCTCGTAGAAGCCGTCGACGCTCGTCAGGAGCAGCAGGCCGTCGAACAGGCGCAGCGCGGCCTCACCCGTCGGCGCCGGCGTCACGACCGGGCCGAAGTAGCCCTTGCCGTCGATCGCGACGATGGGCGTCCCCACGTCCTCGCCGACCAGGGCGATGCCCTCGGCGTGCGAGGCGCGCAGCGACTCGTCAAGCTCGTCGCTGGCGGCGTAGTCGGCGAGGTCGGACTCGAGCCCGACGTCAGCCAGCGCCCCGGCGATCAGCTCGTCCCCGCTCTGCTTGCGCAGGTGGATCCGCGTGCCGAAGGCCGTGTAGAGGTCGCCGACGACGCCCTCGCCGTGCCGGACGCGGGCGGCGTTGACGACGCGCACCGGTCCCCAGGTCTGGTCGATGTGGGCGCGGTAGTCGGCGGGCAGGTCGCGTCCCTCGTTGAGCACGGCCAGCGACATGACGTGCCAGTGCAGGTCGATGTCGCGCTGCGACGCCACCTCCACGATCCAGCGGGACGTCATCCAGGCCCAGGGGCACGCGGGGTCGAACCAGAAGTCCACGCGCGGAATGCTGTTGGTCATCGTTCCTCCTCGGCCCCCATCGTACGAACCCCGGCTCGGCACCCGTCCACCGGGCCCGACATGTGGCCCTCGGGGTCGAGCCGGGTCAGCATGGCACCGGCGATCTCGGCGAGCTGGTCGACCTGCTCGGGGGTGAGGGCGTCGAAGGCCGACTCGCGTGCCGTGCGCACATGGCCGGGCGCCGCGTCCACGAGCACGTCCCAGCCGGCATCCGTCAGCACGACGTCCGTCGCGCGCCGGTCCTCGGGCGACGTGCTCCGCTCGACGAGCGAGCGCTCGGCCATCCGCGTCACGACGTGCGACAGGCGCGGGAGCGTCGCGTTGGTCCGCTCGGCGAGGGCGCTCATCCGCAGTGTCCGGCCCGGCGTCTCCGACAGCATCGCCAGCACCTGGTACTCGAAGTGGGTGAGCGAGCTGTCGCGTCGGAGCTGGGAGTCGAGCGCCCCGGGGAGGAGCTCGACGACGGCGAGCAGCCGCAGCCAGGCCGCGAGCTCGGTGTCGCTCAGCCAGCGCGGGTCAGGGGACTCGGGCACGCTCGCTCCCCTCTCCTCGCCGGGTGGCCTCCCCGTGTCGTCCGGGGCGCCGTTCCCCGACACACCCTCGGGTAATTGACGCAACAACCATACTGGCCGACCCGTTCCCGGTCGCCCCCGGGTGTCGGCAGGATGGGGGGATGGCCCTCACGATCGACGATGCCGCCACCGTCCGCCGCACCTCCCCCTCGCCGCCGGCGTCCTCGGCCGCGTCCGACGGCACCGGCCGGCCGCTGCTCGTCGTGCTCCACGGGTACGGCGCGAGCGAGCGCGACCTCCTCCCCCTCTGGCCGCACCTCGGGTTCGACGGCGAGACCGTCTTCCTGCGCGCGCCGCTCGCGCTCGGCCCCGGCGCCTGGGCGTGGTTCCCGCTGCCGTCGCTCGAGGCCATCGAGCTGCCGTCCCTGCCCGCCGTGCGCGAGGCGGCCGACGCGCTGCTGTCCTGGCTCGCCGCGCACGCGGCGGGACGGCGGGTCGTGCTCGCCGGGTTCAGCCAGGGGTCGACCGTCGCGCTCCAGGCCCTGCGGACCGCGCCGGGGCTGGTCGCCGGCGTCGTCGTGCTCTCGGGGTTCGTCGCCGGCGTCGGGGACGCGGCGACCGCCGAGGACGACGCGCGGCTCGCCGCGCTCGACCCGCGCGTCCCGGCGTTCTTCGGGCACGGGACGGCCGACCCGGTCATCCCGCCCGTCGCCACCGAGCTGACCGGTGAGTGGCTCACGGCGCACACCGACCTGGTCGAGCGCGCCTACCCGGGCCTGCCGCACGCGATCGACGGCACCGAGCTCGCCGACGTCCGCGCGTTCCTCGCCGGGATCGCCTGACCCGAGCGGCGCTCGCTCGCCGCGAAATCCCTGGCACTTCCGGCTAGGTTCGGGAGACATGACGACGACGTCTCCCGTCCGCTCCCGGCTCGCCGCGGTCGGACTGACCCTGGCCATGGCACTCCTCGGGCTCGCCCCCGCGACGTCGGCGCCGGACGAGCCCGCCGAGTCGACCGAGCCGAGCCAGCCGGAGGAGGCGACGCCGGACGAGCCGGTGGCCGACGAGACGTCGGACGAGCCGATGCCGCCCGCGGACGCCGTCGCCGTCGTCGCGGTGGAGAAGCTGACGAACGGTCTCGTCCAGGAGGCCGCCCCGGGCGCGACCGTCGCCGCCGGCTCGCCGGTCGAGTGGACGTACGAGGTGACGAACGTCGGCGACACGGACGTGCGCATCGACGCCCTCACGGACGCCTGGACGTCGGCGGTCGGCGACGGCTCGGTCGATCTCGACGTGACCCGACCGCCGCTCGTCGACCAGCCGGGCGTCGAGGCCGACCTGGACGCCGAGGTGCTCGACCTGCCCGGCGTGCTCGCGCCGACGCCGTGGGTGCTCGCGCCGGGCGACTCCGCGACCTTCACGCACACCGGCGTCGCCGTCACGGGTGCGTACGCCAACACCGCGACGGCGACCGCGACGCCCGTCGACGCCGACGGGACCCCGATCGGCGAGCCGACCGAGGCGAGCGCGACCTCCTTCTACCTCGGCGGCGAGGCCGGCGTCACGCTGAGCAGCCGCGTCGAGGACGTCGCGACGACGCACGAGCCGGGCGTCGGCGTCGCGATCGGGTCGACCGTGACCTGGACCCACACCGTCACCAACACCGGCAACGTCGACCTCACCGACCTGCGGCTCACGCAGTCCCGGACGGCCGGCTCCGAGACGTCCGAGGTCGGGTCGCAGGCGTGGGACACGCTCGCGGCGGGCTCGAGCGTCACGGCGACGACGACGGCACCCGCGCTCGCCGGACAGGTCTTCTCCCGGACCTGGATCGAGGCGGACAGCTCGGTCGGCGACGTCGCCGCGGCCGACGACACCTGGTACTACGGCGGCACACCTGACCTGGCGGTCGCCGTCGCCGTCAACGGCGTCGTCACGACCGGCGCCCCCGGGGTCACCGTCGCCGCCGACCAACCGGCCGAGGTGACCGTGACCGTGACGAACCGGGGCGAGACCTCCCTCGACGACGTCGCGCCCCGGCTGACCGTCGCGACGGCCGACGGCGCACCGGTTGACGTGGAGCTGGCCGGCGCGACCGGCATCCTGCGCCCGGGAGCCTCGCGCACCTACTCCGCGACGCGGACGCCGCCCGCCGGGGACTCGGTCGTGCAGGCTCGGGTCGCCGCCGTCGCGGTCACCGGGCACGGCGCGCGGCTCGCCCAGCAGCCGGAGGCCGTCTCGGCGACGGGCTGGTTCCGGGCCGGGTCCAGCGGTCTGACGCTGACGACGACTCTCGACGACGCCGACCACCCGAGCGCCCCCGGCGCCGCCGTCCCCGTCGGCGCGGACCTCGCCTGGACCTCCGCCGTGACGAACACGGGAGAGCTCCCGCTCGGGCCGGTGACGATCACCCGGCTGACCGAGCGACCCGACGCCGACGAGGCGAGCGCGTCCGATCCCGAGACGATCGGGACGATCGAGTCGCTCGCGCCCGGCCAGTCCGTGTCGCTGCCCGCCAGGGGCTCGGCCGAGGGCGGCCTCGTGCGGACCACGGTGACGGCGACCGCCGCGGACCCGCAGAACGACGGCGAGGAGGTCACGGCGTCGGACGTCACGTACTACACGGGCGGCCTGCCCGCGCTCGCCGTGGTCAAGGAGCTCGCGCCGACCGGGTCCGCCGACTTCGCCGACAGCCTGGAGGCGGAGGCCGAGGACCAGGTGACGTGGCGGGTCGTCGTGACGAACACCGGCGAGACCGATCTGACCGACCTCGTCGTGCGCGACCCGCTCGTGCGCGAGACCGGGCGGACGGAGCTGCTCGCGCCGGGTGAGACCTTCGAGGTCGAGTGGCCCGGAACGGCCGAGGCCGCCCTCGCGCACGCCGCGCACGAGCCCGACCAGGGCGGGGCGACGCTCGTCAACGCCGTGACGGCGACGGCCACCGCGCCCGACGGAACGCAGGTCAGCGGGACGGACGAGGCGAGGCTCACGATCGTCGCCGCCGAGGCCCCGCCCGAGATGCCGACGACGGACACGCGGGGCAAGGGCGGGTCGCCGCTGGGCTGGGTCGTGCTCGGCCTCCTCGTCGTCGCCTTCGCGGGCGGCGGGTTCTGGCTCTACACGCGGAGCACGCGGGAGGAGCGGCAGGAGGGCTGAGCCGGTCCTGGGCGTTCCGGCGGGCGGGCGCTCAGGCGGGCGGGCGCTCCGACCAGACGACGAGGTGCGCGCGGTCGAACCTGCGCGAGCAGCGACCGCACGAGAGCTCGCGAGTCGGCCGACGGAACCGGTGGAGCACGTGCCCGGCCGGACACGTGCCGACCCAGCGAGCCAGCTCGACGGCGGCTTCCCCGCTGTGCCGCACGCCCCCGGTGTAGCCGAGCCGGCGGGCGGCGGCGAGCCACGCCCGCCCGTGGCCGACCTCCGGCCCGACGAGCGCGTGCGCGATCTCGTGCAGGAGCGTCTGGTGGTTGGTCGCGTCGTCGTACCGGGCGGTGAGGTGGCGCGACAGCGTGATCCGACGGTGCGTGAAGTGCGTGGCTCCCGCGCGGCGGCGCGCGTGGTCATAGGCGAAGACCCAGCCGGTCGGCAGGTGCTCGTCGATGAGCGCCTGCGCGAGGCGCCGCACGTCGTCGAGGTCGGACACGCAACGAGGGTAGGCCACGCGGGGTCGCGGTCGAGCAGGGTCAGCGCCGCGACGGGTGATCGGGGCGCCTGACTGCGGTGAGTGGCCGTTCTCCGGGAGCGGTGGGTCTCCGGGAGCGGCGGGTCTCCGGTGTTGGGGTGGGTTGGGTCGTGATTCGCGATCGGTTCTACCCCGGTATCGGAGGGTGCGGGGCGTGAGCCGGGCTGCCGAGCGGTCGGTCTCCGGTGGTGGTCGAGCGGGGTCCGGGACGGACGAGTGCGCTCTACTCGTCCGCCCCGGACCCCGCTCGACCCCCCACTGCCCCGCCCCAGCGGCCCGAGCCAACCCGGTGGGCCTGGTTCGGGGTGGGT
>Ga0066256_1000694_pt1 | contig 69277 bp, 60 predicted proteins | sample ThiBio_1000_biof_FD_87107 | JGI IMG/M metagenome (GOLD analysis project Ga0066256, IMG submission 87107) | Wastewater bioreactor microbial communities from Cape Town, South Africa - Thiocy_expt_1000_biof (version 2) | ecosystem: Engineered > Bioreactor > Thiocyanate-remediating >... | reverse complement strand
GCGCAGATGCAGGCGCTGGGCTACGTGCGCTTTCGCATCGACGGCCAGGGGGTCGAGGCGCAGGACCTGCCGGCGCTCAAGAAGACCGAGAAGCACGACATCGACGTCGACATCGACCGGCTGCGGGGGCGCGGCGACGCCCAGCAGCGCCTGGCCGAAAGCGTGGAGGCCGCCCTGCGCGTGGGCGCCAGCGCCGGCGAGACGCACGGCCGCGTGCTCGCGCTGGAGATGGACAGCGGCACCGAGCACGCCTTCAGCGCCAAGTTCTCCTGCCCGGCGTGCAACTATCCGCTGCCCGAGCTGGAACCGCGCCTGTTCTCCTTCAATTCGCCCATGGGCGCCTGCCCGGCCTGCGACGGTCTGGGCCACAGCGAGGTGTTCGACCCGGCACGCGTCGTCGCCTTTCCCACGCTCAGCCTGGCCAGCGGCGCCATCAAGGGCTGGGACCGGCGCAACGCCTACTACTTCGCCATGCTGCAAAGCCTGGCCGCCCACTACGGCTTCGACGTGGACACACCGTTCGAGCGCCTGCCGGCGCAGGTGCGCGCAGTGGTGCTGCACGGCTCGGGCGAGGAGCAGATCGCGTTCTCGTATTTCATCGAGAGCGGCGCCTCCAAGGGCAAGCCCGTGCTGCGCCAGCACCCCTTCGAGGGCATCCTGCCGAACATGGAGCGGCGCTACCGCGAGACCGATTCCAGCGCCGTGCGCGAGGACCTGGCGCGCTTTCGCCAGTCGCAGCCCTGTGCCGAATGCCAGGGCACGCGGCTGCGGCGCGAGGCGCGCTTCGTCAAGCTCGGCGAGGGCGCCGAGGCGCGCGCCATCTGGGAGGTGAGCCACGCCACGCTCGCCAGCGCGCACGCCTGGTTCGCCGGGCTGCAGCTCGCCGGCGCCAAGGCCGATATTGCCGACAAGGTGGTGCGCGAGATCGCCACGCGCCTGCAGTTCCTGAACGACGTGGGCCTGAACTACCTGAGCCTGGACCGCAGCGCCGAGACGCTCTCGGGCGGCGAGGCGCAGCGCATCCGCCTGGCCAGCCAGATCGGTTCGGGCCTGACGGGTGTGATGTACGTGCTCGACGAGCCCAGCATCGGCCTGCACCAGCGCGACAACGACCGGCTGATCGCCACGCTGCTGCACCTGCGCGACCTGGGAAACAGCGTCATCGTCGTCGAGCACGACGAAGACATGATGCGCGCGGCCGACCAGATCATCGACCTCGGCCCCGGTGCCGGCGTGCACGGCGGGCGCATCATGGCGCAGGGCCGCTACGAGGAGGTGCGCGCCCAGCCCGAGTCGCTCACCGGCCAGTACCTGGCGGGCACGCGCGCCATCGCCGTGCCGGCGCGGCGCACGCCCTGGCTGCCGGTGGTGGCGCCGGCCGAGCCGGCCGCGCCCAAGGGCAAATCGCGCTTTCCTGTCACCGAAGCCAGCCAGCGCCGCGCGGCACGCCTGGCCGAGCATGTGGCGCGCCAGGGCGCGGTGCAGGCGCTGCGCGTGCTCGGCGCCAGCGGCCACAACCTGAAGAACGTGAACGTGGATTTCCCGGTGGGGCTGCTGACCTGCGTGACCGGCGTCTCGGGCTCGGGCAAGAGCACGCTGGTCAACGACACGCTGTACGCCGCCGTGGCGCGCCAGCTCTACCGAGCGCACGAGGAACCGGCGCCGCACGAGGCCATCGAGGGCATCGAGTACTTCGACAAGGTGATCAACGTCGACCAGTCGCCCATCGGCCGCACGCCGCGCAGCAACCCAGCCACCTACACCGGGCTGTTCACGCCGATCCGCGAGCTGATGGCGGAGACGAATCTGGCCAAGGAGCGCGGCTACGGCCCGGGGCGCTTTTCCTTCAACGTGGCGGGCGGGCGCTGCGAGGCCTGCCAGGGCGACGGCGTGGTGAAGGTGGAGATGCACTTCCTGCCCGATGTCTACGTGCCCTGCGACATCTGCCACGGCCAGCGCTACAACCGCGAGACGCTGGACGTGCAGTGGAAGGGCAAGAACATCGCGCAGGTCCTCGACCTCACGGTGGAGGACGCGCACGTGTTCTTCAAGGACGTGCCAACGATCGCGCGCAAGCTCCAGACACTGCTCGACGTGGGCCTGTCCTACATCCGCCTGGGCCAGAGCGCGACCACGCTCTCGGGCGGCGAGGCGCAGCGCGTCAAGCTCGCGCAGGAGCTGTCCAAGCGCGACACCGGGCGCACGCTCTACATCCTCGACGAGCCCACCACCGGCCTGCACTTCGCCGACATCGACCTGCTGCTCAAGGTGCTGCACCAGTTGCGCGATGCGGGCAACACCATCGTCGTCATCGAGCACAACCTCGACGTCATCAAGACGGCCGACTGGCTCATCGACATGGGCCCCGAGGGCGGCGCCGGCGGCGGCAGCGTGGTGGGTGTGGGCACGCCGGAGGAGCTGGCGGCGAATCCGGCCAGCCACACCGGCCACTACCTGCAGAAATATTTGGTCAAATAGGCCGCCAGCGCTTTGCTCATAATGGATTACAGCTATTTTTATAGTAGTGATTGAAGTGCCTTGGCCTTGCTGAATAATGGGCCTGCGCCCCGCCCCTCCCACACGGTACCCGCCATGCACACCATCACGCTGCGTTTCCTCGCCCACTCGCACAGCCCGCGCGCGGGCGGGCGGGTTCCGGGCGGCAAGGTGCTCGACTGGGTGGACGAGGCCGGTGCGGCCTGCGCCGGGGCCTGGGCGCACGGCGACTGCGTAGTGGCCTTCCTCGGCAACGTGCATTTCCTGCGCCCGGTGCACCCGGGCGAACTGGTCGAGGTGCGCGCCCACCTGGCCTTCACCGGCGAGACCAGCATGGGCCTGGCCATCGAGGTCCACACCGGGGCCGTGGGCGCCGAGCTGCACGCCGTGCTGCACTGCGCGGCGGTCTACGTCGCCCTCGACCCGGACGGAGCGCCGCGCGCCGTGGACCGCTTCAGCCCGGAAACGCCGGGCGACATGGCGCTGGCGCAGCGCGTGCAGGCGCAGATCGCCGCCGCGCAGGCGGCGCAGTGAGCGCCGGCGCGGCGCAGCCCGCCGCCCTGGGTCCGCGCGACCTGCTGGCCGCGCTGGCCGTGGTCGTGCTCTGGGGGCTCAACTTCATTGCCATGAAATGGGGGCTGGAGAGCTTCAGCCCCTTCGAACTCGGCGCCATGCGCTATGCGGCGGCCAGCCTTCCCATGGTGTTCCTGGTGCGCCCGCCGCGCATCGGCTGGCGCTGGGTAGTGGGTTTCGGGCTGTTCCAGGGCGTCGGCCAGTTCAGCTTCGGCTTTTTCGCGCTCCAGCTGGGCATGACGGCGGCGCTGGCCAGCGTGCTGATGCAGACCCAGGTGTTCTTCACCGCACTGTTCGGCTTCCTGGCGCTGGGTGAACGCCCGAGCCGGCCCTTGCTGATCGGCATGGCGCTCGCGGCCGTGGGGCTGGTGTGCTTCGGCATGAACTTCGTCGGCCCCGAGGCGGGCAGCGCCGGCGGCGCGACGCTGATCGGCATCGCGCTCACGCTCTGCGCGGCGGCGTCCTGGTCGTTGTCGAACATCGTCGCGCGCCTGGCGCAGCGCGCCGCACCGGGCTACGACCCACTGGCCTTCGTGGTCTGGTCGTGCCCGGCGCCCATCCTGGCGTTCGCGCTGCTCGTGGCCGTCACCGAGCCGGACGCGGCGCGCTGGCTGCAGGCCGATACCTGGCGCGCCCTGCCAGCGCTCGCCTGGGGCTCGGTGGCCTACCTGGGCTGGGCGGCGACCATCGTCGGCTATGGCCTCTGGACGCGCCTGCTCACGCGCCACCCGGCCAACCGTGTGGCGCCCTTCAGCCTGGGCGTGCCCGTGGTGGGCCTGGCCGCCGGCATGCTGGTGCTGGGCGAAGTGGTCACGGGCTGGCAGTGGGCCGGCACGGCTTTCGTTGTCGCCGCGCTGGGCTGCGTGCTGCTCGGGCCGCGCGCGGCGCGCACGTAAGTGTGGCCCCCACGCTCCGCCGCTGCGCGGGTCGCTGGCCTTGCAGGCCGCGCAGTCGCCGGAGCCGACTGCTCTTCGGGCTGTCCCGGACGGCGCAGGCCGTCCGGGAGCCGCAACCCTCAGCCCCGAGGGGGCGCTTTTTCATCTTGGGGCGGCCCGGCGATGAAAAAAACCCGCAGGCGTTGGCACTGCGGGTTCCGGGGTGTGGAGTGCGGGCAAGCCCGCGACTGGCTTAGCTGAAGTTGCCGGTAGCGATCTGCTGCGAGCGGCCCGCAATGCGGCCGGCTTCGCGCACTTCGGCGCGCGAGAGTTGGGGCGCGACCTGCGCAGCTTGCGGTGCCACGTAGTAGTTCTTGAAGGCGGGCACGGCCACGACCGCTTCGGCCTGCACTTCGGCGCGGGTGCGGCTGGCGTTGAAGCCGGCTTCGAAGTCGGTGCCGTACAGGTTGCCGTTCAGCTGGCCGGCCTGGGCGCCCAGGGAAGCGAAAGCGGCGATGGCGGCGATGGAAGCGATGCGTGCGGTGGTCATGGCAATTTTCCTTAACGAGTTGACAAATGGGCCCGCTGCCGGTTGGCGTCCTGCCGGGTGGCAGCGGTTTCGGTGAGTCACCGTTGTGTTTGGCTCATCGATGGGGTGAACTTTACGCCCGTTTGGTTCATTTAAAAACTATTCAGTCGCAAACTAACTGTTCTGGTATTTGGAACAATCTCCCGATCCGGTGACGGTCACCTTGCTGGGTTCAACGCGCACCGCGTGGAAATGGTCCATGTCGAATGACTCTTTTAATTCGGCACGGCGATTCCCCGCTGGACAACGCCCGAAGCGGGGCGTCGGCACAATGGAGGCATGTCGCGTGCGCTGCCTCCCGATACCCCCGTCGCCTCCAGCCCCGATGCCCTGGAGGCGCCGCTGCGCAAGGCCCAGCCCTGCCTCTGGACCAACCCCGCGTGCCAGGCCGCGCCGGCGCCCGGCGCGCTCGGACCGGCAGAGGTGCAGGCGGCAGCCCAGCGCTTTGAACGCGCAGCCGGCCTGCTGGCGAAGGTGTTTCCCGAGCTGGCGGCCAGCGCTGGCCGCGTCGCCTCGCCGCTGCGGCGCACCGCCCACCTGCAGCGCGCGCTCGGGCTGGACGAAGAGGCCGGGGCACTCTGGCTCAAATGCGACCACCTGCTGCCGGTGGCCGGCTCGGTGAAGGCGCGCGGCGCCCTGCACGAGGTGTTGGAACTGGCCGAGCGGCTGGCGCTCGCACACGGCCTGATCGCGCCGGGCGGCGACCTGTCCGCTCTGGCCGAGGCGCCCGCGCGTGCGCTGTTCGGTCGCCACGAGGTCGCCGTGGGCTCCACCGGCAACCTGGGGATGGGCGTGGGCCTGATTGCCCGCGGACTCGGTTTTCGCGCCCGCGTGCACATGTCGCGGGACGCCAAGGCCTGGAAGAAGGCGCGCCTGCGCGCGCACGGCGTCGAGGTGCTGGAGCACGCCGGCGACTATGCGCGCGCCGTGCAGGCCGGGCGCACTGCGGCGGCGCAGGACCCGCTGTGCCACTTCGTCGACGACGAGCAATCGCGCTCGCTGCTGCTCGGCTACAGCGCGGCGGCGGGCGAGTTGCAGGCGCAGCTCGGGGCCGCCGGCGTGGTGGTGGACGCCGAGCACCCGTTGTTCGTCTACCTGCCCTGCGGCGTCGGCGGCGCGCCCGGCGGCATCACCCTGGGCCTGCGCCAGTGTTTCGGCGCGCATGTGCACTGCTTCTTCGCCGAGCCGGTGCAGGCGCCCTGCATGCTGCTGCAATTGCGCGCCGGCCTGGGCGCGGACCGGTCGGTGTACGACATCGGTCTGACCAACCGCACGGAGGCCGACGGCCTGGCCGTGGCGCAGGCGTCGCGCCTGGCGGCCGGGCTGATGCACGAACGCCTGGCCGGCGCCTACACGGTGGACGACGCCCGCCTGCTGTGCGACCTGGTGCGGGCGCACGACGCCGAGGGCCTGCGCCTGGAGCCTTCTGCCGCCGCTGCCCTGTCCGGGCCGCTCTGCCTTACTAGCAGCGTCGCCGGCTGCGCCTGGCTGGACGCACATGGCTTGTCCGCACACCTCGCCCAGGCCACCCACATCGCCTGGACCACCGGCGGCGCGCTGCTGCCGGACGCCGAATTCGATGCTTTCGTGCAGCGCGGCCGCGCCCTGCTGGCCGCCGAACACCAAGGAGAACCCCATGCCTCCGTTTGATTTCGCCGTGGTCGGCGCCGGAATGGCCGGCGCCAGCGTCGCCTGGGAACTGGCGGCACACGGCAGCACCCTGCTGCTGGAGCGCGAATCCCTGCCCGGCTACCACACCACCGGCCGCTCGGCGGCACTGTTCCTGGAGACCTACGGCACGCCGGCGATCCGCGCCCTGACGCGCGCCAGCCGCGCCTTCCTGGAGGCGCCACCGGCCGGCTTCGCGGACGGCGCCATCCTCGCGCCGCGCGGCGTGGTCTACATCGCCGGGCCGGACCAGATCGACCTGCTGGACGCCACCGAAGCCGAGTTGCGCCCGCACGCGCCGGGGCTCGAACGCCTCTCGGCCGACGAACTGGCCGCGCGCGTGCCCTGCCTGCGCCGCGAGGCGCTCGGCGGTGGCCTGCAGGAGGCGGGCGCGGCCGACATCGACGTGCACGCGCTGCACCAGGGCTACCTGCGCGGCCTGCGCCAGCGCGGCGGCACGCTGCAGACCGACGCCGAAGTGGTGGCGCTGCGCCGCGCGGGCGGCCTGTGGACGCTGACCCTGGCGAGCGGCGCGCACGTGCAGGCGCGCACGCTCGTCAACGCCGCGGGCGCCTGGGCCGATGTGCTGGGGGCGCTCGCGGGCGCAGCGCCCATCGGCCTGACGCCCTGCCGGCGCACGGCCTTCACCTTTCCGGCGCCGGACGGCCTGGACCTGGCGCGCATGCCGGCCATCATCGCCGTGGACGAGAGCTTCTACATCAAGCCCGACGCGCGCCAACTGCTCGGCTCGCCCGCCAACGCCGACCCGACCACGCCGCACGACGTGGTGCCCGAGGAGCTGGACGTGGCCACCGGCATCTTCCACATCGAGGAGCGCACGCACTTCCAGATCCGCCGACCCTCGCACACCTGGGCGGGGCTGCGCTCCTTCGTGCCGGATGGCGACATGGTGGTCGGCTGGGACGGCGGCGTGGACGGCCTGTTCTGGGTCGCGGCGCAGGGCGGCTACGGTATCCAGAGCGCGCCGGCCTACGCGCTGCTGGCGCGCAACCTGCTGCTGGGCCAGACGCCGGACGCGCAGTTGCGGGCGCACGGCGTGGAGGCGGCCACCATGGCGCCCACCCGCTTGCGCTGAATTTTTAGATAAAAAAGGCCGCCAGCGCTTTCTGCACTTGGATTTATAGCTATTAATTAGCTAGCAATGCATCCTGCAGCAGGGCCCGCGTGCGCTCGGCCTCGCGCCGCGCCGCCTGGGCGAAATCCTCGCCGCTGCCGGCGTACAGGATGGCGCGCGAGGAATTCACGACGATCGGCCCCTCGGGCCGCCAGCCCGCGCGCACCGTCGCCAGCGCGTCGCCGCCCTGTGCGCCGACGCCGGGGATGAGCAGCGGCAGCGTGGGCGCGAGCGCGCGCACGCGCTCGATCTCGGCCGGGTAGGTGGCGCCGACGACCAGCCCCAGCTGGCCGTTGTGGTTCCACGGCCCCTGCGCCAGGCGCGCCAGGTGCTCGTACAGGCGCGGCTGCCCGTCCACATCGGCCAGGCGCTGGTTCTGCAGGTCGTCGCCACCGGGGTTGGAGGTGCGGCACAGCAGGAACGCACCCTTGCCGGGGTACTGCAGGTAGGGCGCGATGGAGTCGTAACCCATGAAGGGCGAGAGCGTCACCGCGTCGGCGCCGTAGCGCTCGAAGGCCTCGCGCGCGTACTGCTCGGCCGTCGAACCGATGTCGCCGCGCTTGGCGTCCAGGATGATGGGCACCTGCGGCGCATTGCAGCGCATGTGCGCCATCAGGCGCTCAAGCTGGTCCTCGGCGCCGTGCGCGGCGAAGTAGGCGATCTGCGGCTTGAACGCGCAGACCAGGTCGCAGGTCGCGTCGACGATGGCGGCGCAGAAGTCGTACAGGCGATTGGGCCCCTGCGGCACGCAGGCCGGCAGGCGCGTCGGTTCGGGGTCCAGCCCGACGCAGAGCATGGAGCGGTTCTGCGCCGAAGCGGCGCGCAGCATGTCGAGGAAGTCCATGGAAGGATTTTAGGCAGCCCGCTCGAAATGAAACACCGCCGTTCCGGCGCGCGCGTTCGGCAGCCAGCGCACCACTTGCCCCTCCTGCATACCGAAGGCATCCAGGATGCGCAGCCGGTTCTTGTGCGCCAGGACCTCGAAATCCTTGTAGGTGCCGACGCGGATGTTGGGCGTGTCGTACCACTGGTAGGGCAGGCGGCGCGTGACCGGCATGCGCCCGCGCAGCACGGAAAGCCGGTTGGGCCAGTGCGCGAAGTTGGGGAAGGCGACGATGCCGGTGCGGCCGACGCGCGCCGTCTCGCGCAGCATCACCTCGGCATTGCGCAGGTGCGGCAGGGTATCGATCTGCAGGACCACGTCGAAGGAGTTGTCCTCGAAGATCGCCAGGCCTTCGTCGAGGTTGAGCTGTATGGCGTTGACGCCGCGGCGCACGCAGGCGAGCACGTTGGCGTCGTCGATTTCCACGCCGTAGCCGCTGCAGCGGCGCGCGCGCTGCAGGTAGTCGAGCATGGCGCCGTCGCCGCAGCCGAGGTCGAGCACGCGCGAGCCTTCGGGCACGAGGGCGGCCAGCGCCTGCATGGTGGCTTGTTCGGTCATGCGAGCTCCTTGGCGATGCGCTCGAAATACGCGCCGACGACGCCCAGGTAGCGCGCGTCGTCCAGCAAAAAGGCGTCGTGTCCGTGCGGCGCGTCGATTTCGGCGTAGCTCACGTCGCGGCGGTTCTCCAGCAGCGCCTTGACGATTTCGCGCGAGCGCGCCGGGGCGAAGCGCCAGTCGGTGGAAAAGCTCACCAGCAGGAATTTCGCCGTGGCGGGCGCGAGCGCCTGGGTCAGGTTGCCGCCGTGGGCGCGTGCCGGGTCAAAGTAATCGAGCGCGCGCGTGATCAGGAGGTAGGTGTTGGCGTCGAAATACTCGCTGAACTTGTCGCCCTGGTAGCGCAGGTAGCTCTCGATCTGGAATTCGATGTCCTGCGTGCTGTAGTGGTAGTCGCGCAGCAGCGCCGCCGGGTCGTCCGTGGTCGGCGCGGCGCCCTCCCGCTGCGCCAGCGGCCGCAGGCTGCGGCCGAATTTCTCGTTCATCACGTCGTCCGAGAGGTAGGTGATGTGGCCGATCATGCGGGCGATGCGCAGGCCCCGCTTGGGCACCAGGCCGTGGCGGTAGAAATGCCCGCCGTGGAAGTCGGGGTCGGTGACGATGGCGCGGCGCGCCACCTCATTGAAGGCGATGTTTTCCGCCGTCAGGTTGGGCGCGCTCGCCACGACCACGGCGTGGCGCACGCGCTCGGGGTACTGCAGCGTCCACGAAAGCGCCTGCATACCGCCCAGGCTGCCGCCGAGCACGGCGGCGAGCTGCCCGATGCCGAGCACGTCCAGCAGCCGCGCCTGGGCGTGCACCCAATCTTCCACCGTGACGACCGGGAAATCGGCGCCGTAGGCCTCGCCCGTGGCCGGGTTGGTGTCCATGGGCCCGGTAGAGCCAAAGCACGAGCCGGGGTTGTTGATGCCGATGACGAAGAAGCGGTCGGTGTCCACCGGCTTGCCGGGGCCGATCATGTTGTCCCACCAGCCTTCGCTCTTTTCCCGGCCTTCGTACACCCCGGCAACGTGGTGCGAGGCGTTCAGGGCGTGGCAGACCAGCACCGCGTTGGAACGCTCGGCGTTGAGCCGGCCGTAGGTTTCAAACGCCAGGCGGTAGTCGGCGAGCACGGCGCCGCATTGCAGCGCAAGCGGCTCGGAGAAATGCTGGAACTGGGTCGTGGCGAGCAGCGGCATAAAAAAACCCGGCAACGCTAAAAACGGTACCGGGTGGCGCGCGGACGGTCTTTAGCTGAATTTGTAGCGCGCCCGCAAGCTGTGGCAAATCGGCGCGTGGCGGTCACTATAGCAAAACTGCCACAACCCCTTTTCCGGCAGGGGCCTGCAGTGCGGCGGCAGAAAAAGCAAATAAAAACGTGCGTGCAGGGAATTTGGCTGATAATGGGCAGGTTTTTTCGCATGTCGAAAAAATGGCAAAAGCGGTGTCTGGTCAGTTTCGCGTCTTTGAAGTCGTCACAGGTTTGTTGATTGCGTCGGACTCCATCGCGTTTTTTGGTTTATTCAGGAGTCCCTCATGGGCAACAAACTTTACGTGGGCAACCTGCCCTATTCCTTCCGCGACAGCGATCTGGAGCAAACCTTCGGCCAGTACGGCGCGGTTTCCAGCGCCAAGGTCATGATGGAGCGCGACACCGGCCGCTCCAAGGGCTTCGGCTTCGTTGAAATGGGCAGCGATGCAGAGGCGCAAGCCGCCATCGCCGGCGTGCACGGCCAGAACATGGGCGGCCGCGACCTGGTCGTCAACGAAGCGCGCCCGATGGAGCCGCGTCCCCCCCGTAGCGGCGGCTACGGCGGCGGCAATGGTGGTGGCTATGGTGGTGGCGGCGGCGGCTACGGCGGTGGCCGCAGCGGCGGCGGTGGTGGTGGCGGCTACGGCGGTGGCCGCGGCGGCTACTGATCTGACCGTGCCGCCGGTTCGCACCGGCACACTGCAGCAAAAAGGAACCTTCGGGTTCCTTTTTTTGTTGCAGCTGCTCGCAAAAAATGTCGGAAAACCCTTGCTTTCCTGGGAAAAACGGGATTCATAATGCGCGGGCGGGCGCTCCTGCGGGAGCGCGTGCGGGACGCCCGTGGTACGCGGGGGCGGACTGCACGGTTCCCGTGGGGTTTGCGGTGATCCGTCGGTTTCACGCAGCGTCGTCCGTTGGTCTGCTTGCGTTTTCGGGACTCCATCGCTTTTTTTATGTGTTTTTGAGGATCCCGAACATGGGCAACAAACTGTATGTGGGCAACCTGCCCTACGGCGTGCGCGACAACGACCTGGAACAGGCATTCGCCGAATTCGGTGCGGTCACCAGCGCCAAGGTGATGATGGAGCGCGACACCGGCCGTTCCAAGGGTTTTGGTTTCGTCGAAATGGGCAGCGACGCGGAAGCGCAGGCGGCCATCAACGGCATGAACGGCCAGTCGCTGGGCGGCCGGGCCATCGTGGTCAACGAGGCGCGCCCGATGGAGCCGCGCCCACCCCGCTCCGGCGGTTACGGTGGTGGTGGCGGCGGTTACGGCGGTGGCGGCCGCAGCGGTGGCGGCGGCGGTTACGGCGGTGGCCGTGAAGGCGGCGGTGGTGGCTATGGCGGCGGCGGTCGCGAAGGTGGCGGCGGCTACGGCGGCGGACGCGAGGGCGGTTACGGCGGCGGCCGCAGCGAAGGGGGCTTTCGCAGCCCCTACGGCTCGGGCCCGCGCGGCGGTGGTGGTGGCCGCGGTGGCAACGACTACGGCGGCGGCAACGGCTACTGAAGCCGCGCCTATCGCGTGAAAAAGCCTCTTCCGGGGCTTTTTTTGCGCCCGCTCGGTCGATCAAAGACCGTTATTTTTGTAGCGATAAATCGTTGTCAGATAAGCGCTGGAGGCCAATTTTGCCTATTTTTTTGGGGACAACTGCCCACGCACCCGGCCCTGCAGTTCCAGCACCTGCGCGATGTGGTCGTACGCCAGGGAGTCCCCGGTGAAGCGGTCGTTGCCGCGCGTCAGTGTCACCGGCTGGTGCGAACGCACGCGTTCGAGCTGCGGCCACACGTGCAGGAACTCGCCCTCGAACGCGAGCCGCGGCTGCGACCGACCGGCCGCGCCCGGAGCGGCCTCGCGGACGACTTTGGCGTTGCCGAAGAGCTGCACCTCGGAGCCGTCGGCGTTGCTCAAGGCGCGGTCTGCGCTGGCCTGCGTGGTGCGGCCCGAGGCGTCCCGGGCGCTCAGGCGCATCCGGTCGATCTCCAGCGTGTCGGTGTCGGGGTAGTGCCGGCCCATCTCGCCGTGCACCTCGCTCAGCAACTGCCCTTGCGGGCCGAAGTTCTTCACCGAGAACCCCTGCATGAAATAGTCCGGTTCGTGACCGCGCACCGGCTCCTGCACGTCCGACGGCACCGAGGGCGCGCTGCGCACCAGCCACCAGCTGGCCAGCGCCATCAACCCCATGAAGACCACCGGGAGGTAGCCCAGGAAGCGGTCCCAGGCGCGTTGCAGGCGGCGCGCCGTCATGCGCAGTACTCGGCCAGCAGCGCGGCGTAGCTGCCCTGGGCGATCAACAGCAGATCGCACAGCTCGCGCGCGGCCCCGGCGCCGGCGGCCGCACGCGTGATGTGGTCGGCGCTGGCCAGTACCTCGGCCTGCGCGCCGGGAGGGGCGCAGGCCAGGCGCGCACGCCGCAGGAGCGGCAGGTCGGGCCAGTCGTCGCCCATGGCGGCCGCCTGCTCCCAGGAAAGGCCCAGCTCGCCCAGGATGCGCTCGGCCGCCGGGCGCTTGTCCTCGGTGCCGAAAACCGCGTGCTGCACGCCGAGCGCTGCGAGGCGCAGGCGCAGCGGCGCCGAGTCGCGCCCGCTGACCACCGCCGGAACGATGCCCGCGCGCTGCAGGAGCTTGAGGCCGTGCCCGTCGAGCGTGCTGAAGCGCTTGAGCGACTCGCCCGCCTCGGTGAAATACAGGCCGCCGTCGGTCAGCACGCCATCGACGTCGAAGAACACCACGCGCACGTCCTGCGCCGCCAGCAGAAGCTCGGGCGCGAATTGCAGCGCGGGAAGGGGGGTGTCGCCCATCCGCCCGGTCATATCACTTTCGCGCGCATCAGGTCGCGGATATGCACCACGCCCAGCAGCAGCGCGTCGCCGTCGACCACCAGGACGCTCGTGATGCCGTGGGCTTCCATCAGCGCCGCCGCGTCGGCGGCCAGCGCGTCGGCGCGGATGGACCGCGGCCGGGGGTGCATCAGTTCCTCCGCCGTGCACTGGCGCAGGTCGGCGCCGCCTTCGATGCGCCGGCGCAGGTCCCCATCGGTGAAGATACCCAGCACGTGGCCGCCGGCGTCCACCACGGCGGCGGCCCCCAGGCCCTTGGCGCTCATTTCGCGCATGAGTTCGCCGAACCCCGCCTGCGGGCCGACGCGCGGCACATCGTCGCCGCTGCGCATGACGTCGCTCACGTGGGTCAGGAGCTTCCTGCCGAGCGCGCCGCCGGGGTGCGAGCGGGCGAAATCCTCGGCGCGAAAACCGCGCGCATCGAGCAGCGCCACCGCCAGGGCGTCACCGAGGGCCAGCTGCGCCGTGGTGCTGCTGGTAGGCGCCAGGTTGAGCGGGCAGGCTTCGCGCTCGACGCTGCAGTCGAGCACCCAGTCGGCGTGCTGCGCCAGCGCGGATTGCGGCTTGGCGGTGATGGCGACAAGCGGCGTGCCCAGGCGGCGCAGCACCGGGAGGATGGAGACGAGCTCGGCGCTCTCGCCACTGTTGGAAATGGCCAGCACCAGATCGATCGGGGTCACCATGCCCAGGTCGCCGTGGCTGGCTTCCGCGGGGTGGACGAACAGCGCCGGCGTCCCGGTGGACGCCAGCGTGGCGGCGATCTTGCGCCCGACGTGACCACTCTTGCCCATGCCCATGACGACCACCCGGCCGCGCGTCCGCAGCATGGCGTGCACGGCGTCGGCGAACGCCGGGGCGAGCGAACTGCCCAGGCGCTGCAGGGCGGCGGATTCGATTTCGAAGGTCTCGCGGCCCAGCCGCAGGGCCTGCTGCGGGTCGAAAGGGCGCTCGGTGGCGTGTGCAGCGTGCATCGGCGGATTCTATCGACGCCGGGGCGCTAGCATTGGGCCATGTCCAGCCTCGCGCTCACCCTGCTCTACCTGCTTGCGGCGGTGCTGGGCGTGGTCGCCTGCCGCAGCCTGAAGCTGCCGCCAATGTTCGGCTACCTGATCGCCGGGGTGTTGATCGGTCCCCACGCGCTGGCGCTGGCGCGCAACTCGGAGAGCGTGCGCCACCTGGGCGAATTCGGCGTGGTGTTCCTGATGTTCGCCATCGGCCTGGAATTCAGCCTGCCCAAGCTGCGCGCCATGCGCACCCAGGTGTTCGGGCTGGGCCTGATGCAGGTGGCGCTGACCATGGCCGCCGGGTTCGGCGGCACGCTGCTGCTGGCGCGCACCCTGGGCGGCGTGTGGGACGTGGGCTGGCAGACGGCGCTGGCGCTCGCCGGCGTGCTGGCCATGAGCAGCACGGCCATCGTGGTCAAGCTGATGGCCGAGCGCGCGGAACTCGAAAGCGAACACGGGCGCAACGTGCTCGGCATCCTGTTGTTCCAGGACTTGGCGGTGGTGCCGCTCCTGGTGCTGGTGCCGGCACTGGGTTCCTCGCCCGAGAACCTGCTCGCGGCGCTCGGCATGGCGCTGCTCAAGGCGATCGTCCTGGTGGGCGTCCTGCTGACCGGCGGCCAGGGCGCCATGCGCTGGTGGCTGACCCTGGTGGCGCGGCGCAAGAGCGACGAGTTGTTCATGCTCAACCTGCTGCTCATCACGCTCGGCCTGGCCTGGCTGACCGAGCTCGCGGGCCTGAGCCTCGCCCTGGGGGCGTTCATCGCCGGTGTGCTGGTCTCGGAAACCGAGTTCCGCCACCAGGTGGGCACCGACATACGTCCGTTCCACGACGTGCTGCTCGGACTGTTCTTCATCACCATCGGCATGATGCTGGACTGGCACATCCTGCTCGAACAGTGGTGGCTGGTGCTCGGCCTGGTCCTGCTGCCGCTGTCGCTCAAGGTGCTCATCATCCTGCTCTTGTCGCGCCTGGCGGGGGCGAGCACGGGCGTCGCGCTGCGCACTGGGCTGTACCTGGCGCAGGGCGGTGAATTCGGCTTCGTGCTGCTGTCGCTCACGCTGGACAATGGCCTGCTGCGGCCGGCGCTGATGAACCCCATCCTGGCGGCGATGGTGCTGTCCATGCTCGCGACGCCCTTCCTGGTGCAGTACAGCAACCGCATCGTGATGCGCCTGGTGGCGAGCGACTGGCTGCAACAGTCGCTGCAAATGACGGCAATCGCGCGCCAATCCATCGGCACCAGCGGGCATGTGCTCATCTGCGGCTACGGCCGCTGCGGGCAGAACCTGGCGCGCATGCTGGAGCGCGAATCCATCCCCTACCTGGCGCTGGACCTGGACCCGGACCGCGTGCGCCAGGCGGCAGCGGCGGGCGACAAGGTGGTGTACGGCGACGCCACGCGCCTGCAGGCCTTGACGGCCGCCGGCCTGGCGCGCGCCAGCGCGGTGGCCATCACCTACCTGGAACTGCCCGCGGCGCTCAAGGTGCTGGCCAACACGCGCGCGCACGCCCCCCAGGTGCCGGTGGTGGTCCGCACCCAGGACGACCAGCACCTGGACCGGCTGCGCGCCGCGGGCGCCACCGAGGTGGTGCCCGAAGCCATCGAGGGCTCGCTGATGCTGGCCAGCCACGCGCTGGCGCTGGTGGGCGTGCCGATGCGCCGCGTGATCCGCTCCGTCCAGACCCAGCGGGAAGCGCGCTACCAGCTGCTGCGCGGCTATTTCCACGGCGCCGACGACGACACCTCGGCCGAACGTGAGCAGGCGCGCCTCGTGCCGCTCACCCTGCCGGCCGGCGCGGCCACGCTGGGCCAGACCCTGGGCGCGCTCGCGCTGCCCGAGCTGGGGGTGAGCGTTGTCAACCTGCGCAACCGGGTCGGGCACGCGCTCAGCGTGCACGACACCTCGGTATTGGCCGAAGGCGACACCCTGGTGCTCTCCGGCGCGCCGCCGGCCCTGGCGCTGGCCGAGGAGCGGCTGCTGCGCGGGTGAATCGGCACAAGCTTCGCCGCTACCGCGCCTGCAGGTACGCCACCGGGCCGGGGCGCCCGAACAAATACCCCTGGAAGTAGCGGCAGCCATTGTTCAGCAGGAACTGGCGCTGGCCTTCGGTTTCCACACCCTCGGCCACGACGTCGATGCCGAGGCTGTGCGCCAGCGCGATGATGGTGCAGGCGATGGCGGCGTCGTTCGGGTCGGTGAGCACATCGCGCACGAAGCTCTGGTCGATCTTGAGCTGGTCCAGCGGCAGGCGCTTGAGGTAGGCCAGACTGGAATAGCCGGTGCCGAAGTCGTCCAGCGAAAAACCCAGTCCCTGCGCGCGCAGGCCCTGCATTTTGGCGATGCAGTCCTCGACGTCGTGCAGCAGCAGGCTTTCGGTCAGTTCCAGCTTGAGGCGGTGCGGCGGGGCGGCGGTTTCCTGCAGGATGGCCAGTACCTGCTCGACGTAATCTGGGTGGCGGAATTCCTGCGCGCTGACGTTGACCGACAGCGTCCAGCGCGCGCTCTCCGTCCCCGCCGACCAGCGTGCCAGCTGCTCGCAGGCGCTGCGCAGCACGCTGCGCCCCAGGGGGACGATGAGGCCGGTACGCTCGGCCATGGCAATGAACTCGCCGGGCAACACCAGGCCGCGCTGGGGGTGCTGCCAGCGCACCAGCGCCTCGGCGCCCAGCACCTGCCCCTCGGCGTCGACCACCGGCTGGTAATGCACCAGGAACTCGCACCGTGCCAGCGCCTGGCGGAGGTCGGCCTCCAGCAGGGAACGCGCCGACGCCGTGGCCTGCATCTGCGGATCGAAGAAGCACAGGGTGTTGCGCCCTTGCGCCTTGGCCTCGTACATGGCGAGATCGGCGCGTTTGAGCAGGTCCTGCGGCGTCCCGGAGGCGGCATCGAACAAGGCAATGCCGATGCTGGAAGTGCTGTGGATGGTGCGGCTCTCGATCTCGTAGCCCTGGTTCAACCGCGCGAGCACCTTCAGTGCGACCACCTCCACTTCCTGCACGGCCTCGGCCACCTGCCCGTTCAAGCCCTGCAGGACAACGACGAACTCGTCCCCCCCGAGGCGTGCCACGGTGTCCGACTCGCGCAGGCCTTCCGACAGACGCCGGCCCACCTCGATCAGGAGTTGGTCGCCCCACTCGTGTCCGAGCGTGTCGTTGATGTCCTTGAAATTGTCCAGGTCCAGGAACAGCAGCGCGGCCTGGGTATCCAGGCGCCGGCATTGCGCCAGCACCTGGCCCAGCCGATCCAGCAGCAGGCGCCGGTTGGGCAGGCCGGTGAGGTCGTCGAAGAACGCCAGCTGCTCGATGCGCGCCTCGGCGCGTTTGCGCTCCGTGATGTCGCGCGCGATGCCCCGGTAGCCGGTGAACAGCCCGGGCTGGCTGAAAATCGGCTCGCCACTCAGCGATGCCCAGAAGGCGCTGGCGCCGGGCGGCTGGACTTCGATTTCAAGATCGTGGAAGACCTCGTGCGCATTCAGGCGCCGCCGGTGGGCGGCCAGCACCGCGGGGGGAATGCGCACCGTGTCCAGATCCCACAGACACTTGCCGCGCAGCGAGTCTTCGGAAATGCCCAGCTCGGCGCGCACATTGCCTTCGAGCCGGGTTAGACGAAACTCCCCGTCGCATTCCCAATACCAGTCCGACGACAGCTGTGTCAGGCTGCGCCAGCGTGCCTCGCTCAGGCGCAGCGCTTCCTGCGTCGCGAGGTAATCGGTCACGTCGGCAAAGGTGCGCACACGCCCGCCGCCGGGAAGCACGCGGGTGCGCACCTCCAGGTAGCGGCCCTCCAGGGTCTTGCGGATGTACAGCGGCGGCATCTCCCCCAGCAGCGCCTTGGCGTTCGACTCCGCGGCCACGTAGGTACGCGCCCCCGGTTCTATCCATTCCAGGCTGGGGCCGAAGTCTCCGCGCTCGCGCTGGAAACGCACGATCTCGCTCATGTGCGGCTGGCGGTCGAGCAACTCCTGCGGCAGGTCCAGCAGTTCGCGGTAACGCTGGTTGTGCACGCGCACGAAGCCCTGCTCGTCGACGTTCGAGATGCCCTGGGAAACGCTCGCCAGGGTCACTTCCAGGGCGTGGCTTTTGGCGGCCAGTTCGGCGCTGGCGTGGGCCAGCTGCGCCTCCATGGCCCTGCGTTCCAGATCGGCGCGGCGCGCCATCTCCAGTTGCCCGACGGTGTTCAGAAGCGGCTGCAGGAAGCTCACGTCCGCCGTCATGTAGCCTTCCGGGCAGTTGGCGACGCCGACCATCGCCACCACTTCGCCGGCCGCCAGTATCGGCAGCGCCATGAAGGAAGTCAGGGGCGGGTGGCCGGGCGGCAGGCCGCTGGCGCGCGGGTCGCGGGCCGGGTCGTTGCTGATGAGCGGTACCGAACCCAGGAAGGCCGTACCCATCAGCGAATGCGGGTTGTCGAAAACCAGCCCGCCGGCGTCCAGCTGGGCGAAGTGCGCGCGCGAGGCCGCATCCCAGGCGATGTCGCTGATGGCATGGATGCGCAGGCGCTTGCCGCCTTCCGCTGTCGCCTCGACCTGGCCGACGAAGCCGATCGGGCTGTGCGTCAGCACCAGCATCTCCTGGAGCAGGGTTTCAAACGCATCGCGCGGCGGTGCGCTGGCGATGAACAGCGCCTGGGCCTTGAAAATCGCCTGCAGCAGACGGTGCTGGCGCGCCAGCAGTTCTTCCGCCGCCTCGCGCGAGCGGGCGCTGCGGCTGCGCTCGAGCACGGCCTCGATCTGCGATGGCAGGGTGAGCAGGTACTGGCAGGCGGCGTCCTGCACGAAGAAGTCGGCGAAACCATGGCGCAGGGCATGCGCCGCCTGCGATTCGGCGCCGACCGGAACCGCAATCAACGCGGGTGTGCCGGCAAGCGGCGCCAGGGCGTCGTAGGCGACTCCGTCGGACAGCTGGTAAGACACCACCGCGGCGTCGAAATGGCGCTGCTCGAGCAGTTCGCGCGCCTCGCGCACGCTGCGGGCACGCTGCACGTCCCAGCGCAACCAGGATTCGGCCAGCGCCCCGTACACCTGTGTGGCGTAGTCGTTGCTGCTGTCGACGAGGAGAACAGAAACGGGCATAAAGCGTGGGTTTGTGCGCAGGCGGTCGGCCCGGCTCATTATGAGCGCTTTGTCCCGCCCGAACGGGCCGTAGCGAGGGCGCCACATGGCCCTCGCTGGCCCTTCGCCGCGGGCCGCGCAGAACCCCCATTTCCAATGCACACTCAGGCCATGCCCAGACCCGCCACACCCAGTTTTTCCGACTACCTGCGCCAGCACATCCGCACGGTGCCGGACTGGCCCGCACCCGGGGTGCAATTCCGGGACATCACCCCGCTGCTGCAGGATCCGCAGGTGTTTCGCGTCTTGATCGACGCCTTCGTGCAGCGCTACATGCAGCGCGGGCAGCGCCCCGACATGGTGGCCGGGCTCGATGCGCGCGGCTTCATCCTCGGGGCCGTGGTGGCCTACGAGCTGGGCGTCGGCTTCGTTCCGATCCGCAAGAAAGGCAAGCTGCCGTTCACCACGGTCGAGGAAACCTACGAACTGGAATACGGCAGCGCCACCGTGGAACTGCATACCGACGCCGTCCACGCGGGCGACCGCGTGCTGCTGATCGACGACCTGATCGCGACCGGCGGCACCATGATGGCCGGGAAAAAATTGCTGGAGAAGCTCGGCGCCGAGGTGATGGAGGGCGCCAGCATCGTGAACCTGCCCGAACTCGGCGGCGCGGAGCGCCTGCGTCAGGCGGGCCTGAAGCTGTACACGCTGGTGGATTTCGCCGGGCACTGAACGCGCCCGGGCGGCCTACAAGTCGCCGTACTGCGTGCCGCTCAAATCGGGGTTGCGTGGTTCGCCCTTGGGCATTTCCGTGTCGGCAAAATCGTCCGTCTGCGGGCGCCGCAACGGCCCCGTTCGGATGGCGACGCCCGGCGCGCCGGGGCGCTGCGCGGCCGAACCCAGGGCTTTCTTGAACGCCTCGACCTCATCGGCCGCAATCGGGTCGAAGGCCGCCGACACCGGACGCGGGGCCGGGCGCGGTGGGGTGGGGGCTGGGGGCCGCACCGGAGCAGGCGTGGGCGCGGCCATCGGGGCCGGGGGCGCCGCGGGCCGCGGGCCACTGGCCGCCCTTTGCGGAATCCCCACGGCGACGTGGTCGTTGATGCGCCAGTACACGGCGGTCACGGCGATGTCGTAACGCGACTTGGCGGTTTGCGCGATCAGCGCCTCGATCTCGGAGAGGCGCGCCGTGTCGCCGCCGAATTCGCGTGCCAAATCCATCATGACCAGGAACTGGCTCCCGCGCTGGTCGAGCGAGAGCACCTTGAATTTGTAGCTGGCAGAGAGCACGCCGGCCCGAACCATGGCGTCGCGGACCACCGTGTAGAGCAACTCGCGCCGTTCCATGCGCTCGTTCTTGCGGTTGGCGGCGTGGTCGGGCGGTGCCGGCTCGGGCATCGTGCGCCCATCGCGCCCAGACACCAGGGGGACGGTCGCCTCCGCATTCAACAGGCCCGACGGCTCCAGACTGCGTGCACTGACCGGCGCCTGCTTTCGGGTGAACCAGCTCAGAATGGACATCGTTGTACTTTCTTCGACCTTGGGGTGCGCTGATGGCGTGCGCACCGCTGCATGCGCGCCAAGTGTAGGGCAATGGCAGGCGCCTGGGGATGGGTGCAGCGTCAGAAAAAGCCGCCAGACAGGCGGCCGCAAGCCTCAGGTGGTGGCGATGCGGCGGCGCCGGTTCGCCATGCGCTTGGCGATGACCGCGCCCACCGCCATCACGAGCTGCAGGGCAATCGCGGGCTGGCGGTTGCTCAGCTCGGTGAACCGGATCGCTGTCAGGCTCCAGAGCTTGCACGGCGCAGTGGCCTGGACCGTGGCACTGCGCGGCCGGTGCGAGAAAAATGCCCCTTCGCCAACCACCGAGCCGGCCGTCACGATCGCCAGGCGCAGGCGTTCCTTCTCGTCCTGGTAATGCACGCTGAGGCTGCCGCTCTCGATGAAGTAGAGGCTGCGTTCGGACGCTCCCTGGTTGAACAGGGTATGCCCGGCGGCCAGTGTCACGGGCTGGAGGTACGCCGAGAGGGTGTCCCACTGGGCAGCGCTGAGCGGGTTGCTCATGCTGTCGTCGGCACTGGCTTGGACGAGGGCGTTGATGAGTCCGCTCAGGTCGAGCTTGACGGAAGGGGGCAGGGGGGCGTTCATAGCCTTTGACGCTACCGCGAATGCCCAGCGCACACAAGCCGGCGTTACGGGCGCTTACAAGCAGGGCCGGGTGCTACTTGCCAATGCAGAAGTTGGAGAAGATCACGCCGAGCAGGTCGTCCGCGCCGAACGCGCCGGTAATGGCGTTCAAGGCGTTCTGCGCCAGGCGCAGTTCCTCGGCCAACAGGTCGAGCGCCGGGCTGGCGCTCTGCAGCTGGGCAACGGCTGCGTCCAGGTGCGTTCCCACCGCCGCCAGTGCCTGCACGTGGCGGGCGCGGGCGATGAAGACGCCGTCCGGCGCGGACTGCCAGCCGGCCACGGCCAGCAGGCGCTGGCGCAGCGCATCCAGGCCCTGGCCGGTACGGGAGGAGAGCACCACGCCGGCACGTGGCGCCGCGTCCGGCACGCAGTCGCTCTTGGTCCAGACGTCGAGCAGCGGCACGGATTTTGGCTTGAATCGGGCCATAGCGCTTGCTATGACTGCGTCATCAGCTATATATTCAATAGCATCACTGCGCGTCAAATCGTGCAGGAAGAGCACTGCGTCGGCCTCGGCGATGGCCTCCCAGGCGCGCGCGATGCCGATGCGCTCCACCTCGTCCTCGCTCTCGCGCAGGCCCGCGGTGTCGATCACATGCAGTGGCACGCCCTCGATCTGTATGGTCTGCTGCACCTTGTCGCGCGTCGTGCCGGCGATGGGCGTGACGATTGCCAGTTCGGCCCCCGCCAGGGCGTTGAGCAGCGAACTCTTGCCGGCGTTGGGCTGGCCGGCGATGACGACCTTGATGCCTTCGCGCAGCAGCGCACCCTGCTGCGCGCGCTGCGCCAGGAGCGCCAGTTGGCGCTGCAGATTTTCGAGCTGTCCAGCCGCATCGGAACTGCGCAGGAAGTCGATTTCTTCCTCGGGAAAGTCCAGGGTCGCTTCGACCAGCATGCGCAAGTGCACCAGGGCATCGCGCAGCGCGTGGACTTCCTGCGAGAACGCGCCCGCCAGCGAACGTGCGGCGCTGCGCGCCGCTGCACTGGTGGAGGCGTCGATCAGGTCGGCCACGGCCTCGGCCTGGGCCAGGTCGAGCTTGTCATTCAGGAACGCGCGTTCGGTGAACTCGCCCGGCTGCGCCAGGCGCAACCCGGCCAGCCGGGGCGCACCGGTATGCGGATCGGTCTGTGCGGCGGCTTCCAGGCAGCGCGCCAGAAGCAGTTGCAGCACCACCGGGCCGCCGTGCGCCTGCAGCTCCAGCACGTCCTCGCCGGTGTAGGAGTGCGGCGCCGGGAAGAACAGGGCCAGCCCCTGGTCAATGGCCTGGCCGGCCGCATCGCAAAACGGCAGGTAGGTCGCCTCGCGCGGGCGCAGGGCGCGGCCGCACAGCAGCTCGACCAGCGCTCCCAGCCCCTTGCCCGAGACGCGCACGATGCCCACGGCGCCGCGCCCGGGGGCGGTGGCGATGGCGGCGATGGGGTCGTGGTGGCGGGCAAGCATGGATAGGTGGTGGTTCGGCACAACGCCAGAAACCGGTGCGGCCCAGGCGCGGGACACCGCGCATGGGCCTGGCCGGCCGTACCCCCCGCCGCGCTGGTGTCTTCCCCCCTTCCCGGCGAAGCCGGGCGACGGGAGAAGCGGCGCAGCCGCTCAGGGGGTTGCTACTTGAACTTCGGCAGGTTGAACTGCGGCGGCACGCCCATGCGGGTGTTGATGACCCACTGCTGGGCGATCGACAGCAGGTTGTTCGTCAACCAGTACAGCACCAGGCCGGCCGGGAAGAAGAAGAACATGACGCTGAACATCAAGGGCATGATCCACATCATCCGGGCCTGCATCGGGTCGGGCGGCGCCGGGTTGAGGGCGGTCTGCAGCAGCGTGCTGAGCGTCATCAGGAGCGGCAGGATGAAGAACGGATCGGGCGACGAGAGGTCGTGGATCCAGCCGATCCACGGCGCGTTGCGCATTTCCACGCTGGACAGCAGCACCCAGTAGAGCGCGATGAACACCGGGATCTGGATCACGATGGGGAAGCACCCGCCCATGGGGTTGACCTTCTCCTCGCGGTAGATGCGCATCATCTCCTGCTGCATCTGCTGCGGCTTGTCCTTGAGGCGCTCGCGCATTTCCATGATCTTGGGGTTGATGGCCTTCATCTTGGCCATGCTGGCGTAGGCCTTGGCGTTGAGCCAGTAGAACGCGATCTTCAGCAGCAGAACCAGGCCGACGATCGCCCAGCCCCAGTTGCCCAGCAGGCCATGCAGCTGGTTGAGCAACCAGTACAGGGGTTTGGAGATGATGGTGAAGATGCCGTAGTCCTTCACCAGCTCCAGGCCGGGGGTGATGGCTTCGAGCTTGGTTTCTTCCTGCGGGCCGGCGTACAGGCTGGTGTCCACCGTCTGCGTGGCGCCGGGCGCCAGGGTGCCGAGCGGCGCCACCATGGCGACGGAATACTGGTTGTCGGCGACGCGGCGCACGCGGAACTCGCGCTGCAGGTCCTTGCCTTCCGGGCCGCTCAGCAGCCAGGCGGAGACGAAGTAGTGCTGCACCATGGCGATCCAGCCGTTGGTGGCCGGCGGCGGCACCTCGGCCTTCTGCTTCTCGATGTCGGCGAAGTCGATCTTGTGGAACTTCTTCTCGTCGGTGTAGGCGGCCGGACCGGTGAAGGTGTTGGTCCCCATCATGGTGGTCCCGGCCACGGTGCCGTGGCGCACCAGCTGCAGGTACAACTGTGCGTCGCGCGGCGCATCGCCCACATTGACGACCTGGTGCCGGACGCGGATGGCGTAGTCCCCACGGGTGAAGACATAGGTCTTGACGTACTTCAGGCCGCCCACGGGCTGCGATTCCAGCACCACCTCCAGCGTGTTCTGGCCTTCGGCCAGCTGGCGCGGGCCGGGCACGGCCTGCATGGGCGTCAGGTGGTTGGGGAAACTCGCGCCAGCGTCCACGGTGTTGAGCAGCCCGGTCTGCGCGACGTAGCGTGTGGCGGGGTTGCCGTCGGCCATCAAGGTGACCGGGGTGACCTCTACCGCCGGCAGGGGCACGCCGAAGAGGCCCTTGATGGAGTCGAGCACGCCTGGGCTGTGCGACTTTTCCGTGTAGTGCTTGAGTTCCAGTCCGGCGAGGCTGCCGCCCTGGGTGTCGATCTCTGCCTTGAAGAGATCGGTATTGACGGTGATCTTCTCCCGCGCCGGTGCGGGCGCCTGTTCGGGCACGGCCGCCGCAGGTGCGGGTTGCGCGCCTGTGGGCAGGGCTGCCGCTGCGGCCGGCAGGTCCGAAGCCGCCGGGCGGCTCGGCGCCGCCGCCGTCTGCTCGGCCGTGCTCGGGAAGAAGGTGCCGCGCTGGCCGTTGTGGATCTGCCACTTGTCCCATAGCAGGACCATGGAAAAGCCGAATATGACCCACAGAATGGTGCGGCGGATGTCGTTCATGGAGTCTTCTCAGAAGCGGGAGAATGGGATTTTTCCTGCACCAGCAGGCGCGAGAACAGGCGCGTGGCGCGCGGCGGCTCGTGAGGCACAGGGTCGCTCCCGCCCTGGCACCAGGGATGGCAGCGCGCCAGGCGCGCGAGCGTCAGCCAGCTGCCTGCCAGCGCGCCGTGGCGCTCGAGCGCCTCTATGGAATACAGCGAACAGGTCGGCTCGAACCGGCAGGCCGAACCCAGCCAGGGACTGAGCAGCAGGCGGTAGCCACGCACCAGGGCAATCAGCACGCGGCGCATCAGGGCCGGCCCCGGTTGGCGCGCTCGAACAGGGCGCGCAGTTCGTCGCGCACGGCGCCCTTGAGGGCGTCGGAACTGGCGCTCACGTAGACCTTGCGGTCGAAGGCGGCGCGCAGCCGCACGACATGCGCGGCCGGAGCGAGCTGCGGCTCGAAATCGGACGCAATGCGGTAGATCTGCCGCCGGATGGCGTTGCGCGTCACGGCGCGGCGCGCCCAGCGCTTGGGCACCAGGGCCCCGAGCCAGACCTGGCCGGGGGCCATGAGGGCATGCGCTGCGCCCACGGCCGGGGCTTCACCCCCTGCTGCGGGATCGAGCATGAGGCGGTGCAGGACGAAATGGGCCGTCCGCGTCACGGAGCCACCTGCGAGGGCGGCCTGGAATTGCGGACGGGTTTTCAGGCGCTGCATACAAGCCGAATGCGCCGGGCACGAAGCTGCTGCCGGCCGCCGAGGCCCACGCAGAATCAGACGGCGAGGCGCTTGCGGCCCTTGGCGCGGCGGGCGTTGATCACGGCGCGGCCGCCGCGCGTCTTCATGCGCACGAGAAAACCGTGGGTGCGGGCGCGGCGGGTCTTGGAGGGTTGGTAGGTGCGTTTCATGGTCGTTCCTTGGAAATTGCTCAGGCGAACCGCCGGCCCGGAGAGGCGCCAGGGCGTTGCGCAGGGTACAAGATTGCCCTGAACCTTTTCAGGGAAACCCGCAATTATCGCAGGCTCCGGCCCCGCAGGCAACGCCGGCCGGCCCAATGGCCTTTGTAACCGGCTGTGCGTGGGTGTGGATAAGGTCTTGAAAAGCTACAATCCCGGGCCCCGATACGCTCCCTCTATCCACAAGAAGAACGACGCCTAATGACAGAGGATTTCGCAAACCCCGCGCCCGATTCGTCCCTCTCCCACGCGGGGCAGGCCTTGTGGCAAGCCTGCCTGGAACAACTGGCGCAGGACCTGCCCGCGCAGCAGTTCGGCACCTGGATCAAACCGCTCAGCGCCCAGGTCGCCGACGACTTCTCCCGCGCCACGCTGTACGTCCCGAACCGCTTCACCCTGGACTGGATCCGCGCGCAGTACGCCGGCCGCATCGCCTCCGTGCTGGAGCAGTTGGCCGGCCACGCGGTGGCACTGGAGTTAGCGCTTGCTCAGCGCGCAGCCCCCGTCCTGAAATACACTCAGGCCAAGCAGCCGGCCCCCACCGTGGGTGCCGAGGCCGCACCGTCCCAGCGCGCCGAGGGCGACGGAGCCGCCAGCGCGCCGCGCAACCGCCTGAACCCAGGCCTCACTTTCGACACGCTCGTGGAAGGCACGGCCAACCGCATGGCGCGCGCCGCTGCGATGCACGTGGCCGGGATGCCCGGGCACTTGTACAACCCGCTTTTCATCTACGGCGGCGTCGGCCTGGGCAAGACCCACCTGGTGCACGCGGTCGGCAACAAACTGCTGGCCGACCGCCCGAACGCCAAAGTTCTCTACATCCACGCCGAGCAGTTCGTCTCGGATGTGGTCAAGTCCTACCAGCGCAAGACCTTCGACGAATTCAAGCAGCGCTACCACTCGCTGGATCTGCTGCTGATCGACGACGTGCAGTTCTTCGCCAACAAGGACCGCACGCAGGAAGAGTTCTTCAACGCCTTCGAGGCGCTGCTGGCGAAGAAGAGCCACATCGTGATGACCTCGGACACCTACCCCAAGGGTCTGGCGGACATCCACGAGCGCCTGGTCTCGCGCTTCGATTCCGGCCTGACGGTGGCCATCGAGCCGCCCGAGCTGGAAATGCGCGTCGCCATCCTGATCAACAAGGCGCGCGCCGAAAACGTCGAGATGCCCGAGGAAGTGGCCTTCTTCGTCGCCAAGAACGTGCGTTCGAACGTGCGCGAGCTCGAAGGCGCGCTGCGCAAGATCCTGGCGTATTCGCGCTTCAACCAGAAGGAAATCTCGATCCAGCTGGCGCGCGAGGCGCTGCGCGATCTGCTGTCCATCCAGAACCGGCAGATCAGCGTCGAGAACATCCAGAAGACCGTGGCCGACTACTACAAGATCAAGGTCGCCGACATGTACAGCAAGAAGCGCCCGGCCAGCATCGCCCGGCCGCGCCAGATCGCCATGTACCTGGCCAAGGAGCTCACACAGAAGAGCCTGCCCGAGATCGGCGAGCTGTTCGGCGGGCGCGACCACACCACCGTGCTGCACGCCGTGCGCAAGATTTCCACCGAGCGCCAGCAGCTCACCGAGCTGAACCAGCAGCTGCACGTGCTGGAGCAGACGCTCAAGGGTTGAGAAGGTGTCTGAGGCCCCGGCCGCACAGGCAAAATGGCAGGCTCAAGGGCGCAGGAGACGGGCGCCAGCCAGTAGAAGAAACCACAAGAGGATGAAATGATCGTTCTGAAGGCACCCCAAGACAAGGTTCTCGCAGTCCTGCAGTCGGTGGCCGGCATCGTCGAGCGCCGCCACACGCTGCCCATCCTGGCCAACGTGCTGCTCAAGAAGAGCGGCAACGCCCTGCAACTGACCACCAGCGACCTGGAGATCCAGATCCGGACCACGGCGGAGCTGGGTGGCGATACCGGCGACTTCACCACCACCGTGGCGGCGCGCAAGCTGATCGACGTGCTGCGCACCATGCCGGGCGACCAGACCGTGTCCCTGGAGACGGCGCAGGAAAAGCTGGTGCTCAAGGGCGGCAAGAGCCGCTTCACCCTGCAGACCCTGCCCGCGCAGGACTTCCCCCTGGTGCAGGAGGCCGCGAACTTCGGCCCCGCGTTCAGCATTCCGCAAAAAACGCTCAAGAGCCTGCTCGGCCAGGTGGCGTTCGCCATGGCGGTGCAGGACATCCGCTATTACCTCAACGGCATCCTGTTCGTCGCCGAGGGCAAGCAGCTCAGCCTGGTGGCGACCGACGGCCACCGCCTGGCCTTCGCGAGCGCCACGCTGGACGTGGAAGTTCCCAAGCAGGAGGTGATCCTGCCGCGCAAGACGGTGCTGGAACTGCAGCGCCTGCTCTCGGACGGCGACGGCGCCATCGGCATGCAGTTCGCCAGCAACCAGGCCAAGTTCAGCTTCGGCGCGATGGAGTTCGTCACCAAGCTGGTCGAAGGCAAGTTCCCCGACTACAACCGCGTCATTCCGCGCGGCCACACCAACAGCCTGACGCTGGGCCGCGCGCCGCTCCTGGCCAGCCTGCAGCGCACCGCCATCATGACCAGCGACAAGTTCAAGGGTGTGCGCCTGAACCTGGAGCCCGGCAGCCTGCGCGTGACCAGCAACAACGCCGAGCAGGAAGAAGCCGTGGACGAGCTCGACGTGGACTACGGCGGCGCGCCGATCGAAATCGGCTTCAACGTCACCTACCTCATTGACGCGCTCGCCAGCATGCAGCAGGACATGGTGCAGATCGCCCTGGCCGACGGCAGCAGCTCGGCGCTCATCACGATTCCGGAGAACGAGAGCTTCAAGTACGTCGTCATGCCGATGCGCATCTGACACCGGAACCCACAAAGCTCACTTCTTCATAGCTGCTTGCGCTTATGCCTATTGCGCTAGAGGCCAATTTTGTTTGAAAAACCGGAGTGTCCACCGACGCTCCCGCCCTGCCAGAGCCTTTCATGACCGCTGACCACAACCTGCCCGAATCCGACGAACCGCTCACCCCGACGCAGCGGATCGATGCCCACCAGGCAGGCGCGAGCGAGGGCTATGGCGAAGGCGCCATCACCATCCTTGAAGGCCTGGAAGCGGTGCGCAAGCGCCCCGGCATGTACATCGGCGATACGAGCGACGGCACCGGCCTGCACCACCTGGTGTTCGAGGTGGTCGACAACTCCATCGACGAGGCCCTGGCCGGCCACTGCGACGACATCGTCGTCACCATCCACACCGACAACTCGATCAGCGTCACCGACAACGGCCGCGGCATCCCCACTGGCGTGAAGATGGACGACAAGCACGAGCCCAAGCGCAGCGCCTCGGAAATCGCCCTGACCGAGCTGCACGCCGGTGGCAAGTTCAACCAGAACAGCTACAAGGTGTCGGGCGGGCTGCACGGCGTGGGCGTGTCCTGCGTCAACGCCCTGTCGAAGATGCTGCGCCTGACGGTGCGCCGCGAAGGCAAGGTGCACGTGCTGGAATTCAGCCGCGGCTTCGTGCAGAACCGCCTCGTGGAGACGGTGGACGGGGTGGAAATATCGCCCATGAAGGTCACCGGCGACACCGAAAAGCGCGGCACCGAGGTGCACTTCCTCCCCGACACCGAAATCTTCAAGGAAAACAACGAGTTCCACTACGAGATCCTGGCCAAGCGGCTGCGCGAGCTGTCCTTCCTGAACAACGGCGTGCGCATCCGCCTGAAGGACGAGCGCAGCGGCAAGGAAGACGACTTTTCCGGCGCCGGCGGCGTGCGCGGCTTCGTTGAGTTCATCAACAAGGGCAAGACCGTCCTGCACCCCAATTCCTTCTACGCGTCGGGCGAGCGCCCAGCCGAAACCTACGGCGGCATCGCCGGCACGCACATCGGCGTGGAAGTGGCCATGCAGTGGAACAGCGGCTACAGCGAGCAAGTCCTCTGTTTCACCAACAACATCCCGCAGCGCGACGGCGGCACCCACCTGACCGGCCTGCGCGCCGCGATGACCCGCGTCATCAACAAGTACATCGAAGAAAACGAGTTTGCCAAGAAGGCCAAGGTCGAAGTCACCGGCGACGACATGCGCGAAGGCCTGTGCTGCGTGCTCTCCGTGAAGGTGCCCGAGCCCAAGTTCAGCAGCCAGACCAAGGACAAGCTGGTCTCCAGCGAAGTGCGCGCCCCGGTCGAGGACATCGTGGGCAAGCTGCTCACCGACTACCTGCAGGAGCGCCCGGCGGACGCCAAGATCATCTGCGGCAAGATCGTCGAGGCCGCCCGCGCCCGCGAAGCGGCGCGCAAGGCGCGCGAGATGACGCGCCGCAAGGGCGTGCTCGACGGCATGGGCCTGCCCGGCAAGCTGGCCGACTGCCAGGAAAAAGACCCGGCGCTGTGCGAGATCTACATCGTCGAGGGCGACTCCGCCGGCGGCTCCGCCAAGCAGGGGCGCGACCGCAAGTTCCAGGCCATCCTGCCGCTGCGCGGCAAGATCTTGAACGTGGAGAAAGCGCGCTACGAAAAGCTGCTGACCAGCAACGAAATCCTCACGCTGATCACCGCCTTGGGCACCGGCATCGGCAAGGCCGGCGGCAGCACCGGCAGCGATGATTTTGACGTCGCCAAACTGCGCTACCACCGCATCATCATCATGACCGACGCCGACGTGGACGGCGCGCACATCCGCACCCTGCTGCTGACCTTCTTCTACCGCCAGATGCCCGAGCTGGTCGAGCGCGGCCACATCTACATCGCCCAGCCACCGCTCTACAAGGTCAAGGCCGGCAAGGACGAGCTGTACCTGAAGGACGCCGCCGCGCTCGACACCTTCCTGCTGCGCGTGGCGCTGCGCGATGCGAGCGTCACCACCGGCGGTGCCGAGCCGCGCACCCTGAGCGGCGAGGCGCTTGCGGAACTGGCGGGCAAGCACCAGGTCGCCGAAAGCGCCATCGCGCGCCTGTCCAACTTCATGGATGGCGAAGCCCTGCGCGCCATCGCCGACGGCGTCGCCATCCGCCTCGACACCGTGGAAGAAGCCGAGGCGAGCGCCCAGGCGCTGCAGGCGCGGCTGCGCGAGCTCTCCAGCACCGGCGTGCCCGCCGAAGTGGCGAGCGAATTCGACGCGCGCACCGACAAGCCCTTGCTGCGCATCAGCCGGCGCCACCACGGCAACATCAAGAGCAGCGTCATCACGCAGGAGTTCGTGCACGGCGCCGACTACGCCACCCTTGCCACCGCCGCCGACACCTTTGCCGGCCTGCTCGGCGAAGGCGCGCGCGTGCAGCGCGGCGAAGGCGAGCGCATGAAATCGGAAAAAGTCGCCGACTTCCGCGAAGCCATGGCCTGGCTCATCAGCGAAGCCGAACGCACCACCAGCCGCCAGCGCTACAAGGGCCTGGGCGAAATGAACCCCGAGCAGCTCTGGGAAACCACCATGGACCCGGACGTGCGCCGCCTGCTGCGCGTGCAGATCGACGACGCCATCGAAGCCGACCGCGTGTTCACCATGCTGATGGGCGACGAGGTGGAGCCGCGGCGGGACTTCATCGAGACGAATGCGCTGCGGGCAGGGAATATCGACGTTTGAGCTTTGTTTGAAGCGTTCTTGGGGCATGCCGCTACCCACCGTGCGAACGTTGCGCCTCCTGCTGCTGGCACTGCTGGCCGTGCTGCTCCCCCTGCGGGGCGCGCTGGCCACTGCTGGGCATTGCGCGGGGTCGAAGAACCCGGTCACGCTGGCGGTTGCCGCAGCGCCTGGGCATGCGGACGTTCACACGCACGGCGCGCATGGCGGCGTTGCGGCGGATTCGGTGCACGCGCAGCACCACGCTGCCGACGGGGAACCGTCCACTGCGTTCGCCGACCCGTGCGTCTTGTGCACGGCCACCTGTTCCAACACTTCTTTTGTGAGCACGCCACTTTCGGTGGCTGCGCCCACGGCCCTGGCGGGAGCCTCCTTCCCTGCCTTGATCGCTCCCCCTTTGCGCCACGCCGCAGAAGGGCCGGAGCGTCCTCCTCGAAGCATCTGACCCAGTAGCGCCTCAGCGAGGCGCTGTCGTTGCGCGCGGGTACGCCCCGCACGCGCCTGGCAGACATCCGTCTGCACAAGTCAACTTCGAGGATTCCATGAAACGCACCCATTCCCTCGGGCTGGTCGCCGCGCTGGCGCTGCTGACCACCCCCCTTTCGTTCGCCCACGGCGACAGCTCCCACGCCCCGGCAGCGCATGCCAACCACTCCGCCCCGGTGGCCGAGACCGCTTTCGGACGCCTGGGCGACCCGAAGCGGGTGTCGCGCACCATCACCGTCGACATGACCGACAACATGCGCTTCACCCCCGACGCGCTCAATGTGCGGCGCGGGGAAACCGTCCGCCTGAAGGTGGTGAACAGTGGCCGCGTCCTGCACGAGCTGGTGCTGGGCACCCCGGCAGATATCCACATGCATCGGGAAGCGATGCAGAAGCACCCCGGCATGGCGCATGGCGAGCCCAACATGACGCACGTCCCCGCTGGCAGCCAGGGGGAAATGGTCTGGCAGTTCACCCAGCCGGGGCAGTTCCAGTTCGCCTGCCTGTTGCCCGGGCACTTCGAGGCGGGCATGGTCGGAACGGTGGTCGTTGAATGAGCCGCACCTCCCCCGGGCTTTGACGGCGCCCGCGCGACAGCGATGGCGCGCCGTGGGCAGAATGTGCTGGGCCTTTGCCCCATGGCGGGGTCCATGGGCGCACCGTCCTAGAAAGGATCTGCCATGCAAGGACACCTCCCGTCCCGTAGAGAAGACGCAGCCGGCCTGCCGCACCGGGCCGCGCATGCGGCGGGGCCGCATGGGGCCGCTTCCCACTCCCGCCCGGCCATCCGCATCGGCATCGGCGGCTGGACCTACGCGCCCTGGCGCGACAACTTCTACCCCGCCGACCTGGCGCACAGCAAGGAGCTGCACTACGCCAGCCGCCGGCTCACCGCCATCGAAGTCAATGGCACCTACTACAGCAGCTTCCAGCCGGCAACCTTCGCCAGGTGGTACGCGGAAACCCCGGACGGCTTCATGTTCTCGCTCAAGGCCAGCCGCTTCGCGACCAACCGGCGCGTGCTGGCCGAGGCGGGCGACTCGATCCGCCGCTTCGTCGGCAGCGGCATTGCCGAGCTCCAGGACAAGCTCGGCCCCATCGTCTGGCAGTTCATGCCGACCAAGGCGTTCGACGCCGAAGATTTCGAGGCCTTCCTCGCGCTGCTGCCCCGCGAGGTGGATGGCCGCGCCCTGCGCCACGCGCTCGACGTGCGGCATGAGAGCTTCGCCACGCCCGAATTCCTGGCCCTGGCGCGCCGCTACGGCTGCGTGCCGGTGTGCACCGATTCGGAGAAATTCCCCGCCATCGCCGACTCCGAGGCGCCCTTCGCCTACCTGCGGCTGATGCGCAGCCAGAGCGCGGTGCCGACCGGTTACCCGCCCGAGGCGATCGCCCGCTGGGCCGAGGGTGCGCGCGCCTGGACCCGTGGCCCGCGGCCGCGCGATGTGTTTGTCTACTTCATCAACGGCGCAAAGGAACGGGCGCCCGCAGGGGCCATGGCCTTGCTGGCGGAACTGGGCGTCAATTCTCAATAAAATTGGCCATCAGCGCTTTATCCATAAGCATTTCAAGCTATCTTTTTAGAAGCGTCGCTGGCGACCCACCGGTTTGGCGGGCGTGACCAGAAGTTCGCCAGGAAAAACGCACTGGCCGCAGGCCACCCCCCCACCGTGCCCCGCGCCGCGGCGTAGGAGGCGGGCGCGTCTTCGCGTAAGACGCGCGCGGTGGGCGCGCCGGCAGTCGTTGGCACGGCTACAGTCGGTTGCGGACCACCCCGCCCCGCAAGGAGCGAATTCCTATGCCAGAAAATACTTTTTTACGTGGTATTTGCGGGGACTTATAGCTATCAACAAAATAGCAAACATCCTTCCCTGACGGCAGGCGGTCTCGCACGGTGCCCTGGTGGCGGGTCATTCCCCGCACGGCCCTCGGCCACAAGCTGTTCGCCATAAGCCTGGCTGCCGACGCCTGGGTCGCGCGGAGATAAGGAATAAAAACAGGACAGTGAGTGCTAGCGCCGCCGGTTTATCTTTGTTTGCATCCCCATTACAGTTGTTTCCTGGCCCGACGCCGACATGCAGGTGCGGCCTTCCTTCTACCGATAGAGAAAGACCATGAACTCCTCCTACACCGCATTCGTTTCGCTGATCGGCCGCATCCTGCTGGCCTACATGTTCATTCCGGCCGGCTACGGCAAGCTGGTCAACATCGAGGGCACGGCCGGCTACATCGCCAGCAGCGGCCTGCCCATGGGCTCGGCGCTGGCCGTCCTGGCGGGCTTGCTCGAACTTCTGGGTGGCCTGGCACTCGTGCTCGGCTGGCAGGTGCGTTGGGCCGGCCTGGCGCTGGCGCTGTTCACCCTCATGGCGAGCTTCTTCTTCCACACCTTCTGGTCGGTGCCCGCCGAGCAGCAGATGGTGCAGCAACTGATGTTCATGAAGAACCTCTCGGTGACGGGCGGCCTGCTGCTGATTTCGGCCCTGGGCGCCGGGCCGTTGAGCCTGGACGCGCGCCGCCAGCGCGCCTGAATCCCGGGGCGGCGCGCCCCGTGCAGCGCCGCCCGCCCCCTCTATTTTTTCCTGCTACCGGAGACCACCATGTCCAAAGTTCTCGTTCTCTACTATTCCACCTACGGCCACCTGGAAACCATGGCTTCTGCCGTCGCCGAAGGCGCGCGCGCTGCTGGCGCCACGGTGGACATCAAGCGCGTGCCCGAAACCGTGCCCGAGGAAATCGCCAAGACGGCCTACTTCAAGCTCGACCAGAGCGCGCCGGTGGCCAGCATCGCCGACCTGGAGCAGTACGACGCCATCATCGTCGGCGCGCCGACGCGTTTTGGCCGCATGCCGGCGCAGATGGCCAGCTTCCTCGACCAGGCCGGCGGCCTGTGGGCGCGCGGCGCGCTGAACGGCAAGGTGGGCGGGGCCTTCACCTCCACCGCGACGCAGCACGGCGGCCAGGAAATGACGCTGTTTTCCATCATCACCAACCTGCTGCATTTCGGCATGGTCATCGTCGGCCTGCCCTACAGCCACCAGGGCCAGATGACGCTGGACGAAGTGGTCGGCGGCAGCCCCTACGGCGCCTCGACCATCGCCGGCGGCCAGGGCCAGCGCCAGCCGAGCGCCATCGAGCTCGAAGGCGCGCGCCACCAGGGCCGCCTGGTGGCCGAGACGGCCAACAAGCTGTTCGGCGGCTGAGGCCACACACAACCCGCGCCGCTCCCAAGGCGCGGCTGCCCCGCCCTGGCCCCGCAGCTTTGCGGGGTCAGGGCGTTCCTGCTACTGCACCAAAGGAGTCCCCATGTTGTGCCCTACATGCCCGAACAGCACTCTGGTCATGAGTGAACGCAGCGGCATCGAGATCGACTACTGCCCGCAGTGCCGCGGCGTCTGGCTCGACCGGGGCGAACTCGACAAGCTGATCGAGCGCTCGCTTCCGCCCGCGCCCTCGCAGGAGCAGCGCCCGCCGGCCCGGCCGCAGGGCGAGCGCTACGACCACGACGACCGGCGCTACCGGCACCGCAAGTCCTGGCTGAGCGAGATCTTCGACTAAGTGCGCAGCGCCCGAGAAGGCGCCAAATTTTGATTCAAATCGGCCTCCAGCGCTTACTCAGTAAGCGTTGGAAGCTATCATTAACATAGCGTACGGCTACTGCCCTGCCGGTACCAGCGCGGCGCCGCGGGTCCGCCCGGCGCCTGCGCCTATGAAGGCGAAATCCACCTCCGGCGCCAGCCCGCTGACGATGCGCGCCAGGCTCTTGCCCGAACCGCAGGCGTGCGTCCAGCCGAGCGTTCCGTGGCCGGTGTTGAGGAAGAGGTTGGGTACGCGCGACTGGCCGATGAGCGGCAGGTTCGACGGCGTGGCCGGGCGCAGGCCGCTCCAGAACTGCGCCGCGCTGGTGTCGCCGGCGCCTGGGAAGAGCTCCTCCACGCGGCGCACGATGGCCTCGCAGCGCACCGGGTTCAGGTCGCGGTCGTAGCCGTTGAGCTCGGCCGTGCCAGCGATGCGCAGGCGGTCGCCCCCCTCGGCCGAGGTGTAGCGCGAGAACACCAGCTTGAATTCGTCGTCGGTGAGCGAAACCTGGTGCGCCTTGCTGGCGTCCTTCACCGGCAGGGTCACCGAGTAGCCCTTGGCCGGGTAGATGGGCAGCTTCAGGCCGAGCGGCGTGGCCAGCAGCGGCGAGAAGCTCCCCAGCGCCAGCACGTAGGCGTCGCCCCGGACGCGCTGGTAGCGGCCCTCGGCGTCGGTCACTTCGACGTGGTCGAGGCGCCCACCCACCTGGCGCAGCGCGGTGATGTGCTCGCCCATGCGGAACTGCACGCCGTCGGCCACGCAGCGCGCCGCCAGTTCGCGCGCGAACCGGTTGGCGTCGCCCGATTCGTCCTCGGCGGTGTAGGTCGCGCCGGCCAGCTGCGGGCGGATGTGCGCCAGCGCGGGCTCCAGGCGCACGGCTTCGTCGGCGGAAATGACCTGACGCTCGCAACCGAGCTCGCGCATCTGCCGCGCGGGCGCCTCGGCGGCGTCGAACTCCTTCTGGCTGGTATAGAAGTGCAGGATGCCCTGCGTGCGCTGGTCGTACTCCAGACCCAGGTCGCGCCGCAGCGCCTGCAGCGTGCTGCGGCTGTAGGTGCCCAGGCGCACGATGTGGGCGATGTTGTGGCGCGTGCGCGCCGGCGTGCATTCGCGCAGGAACTGCAGGCCCCACACCCACTGGCGCATGTCGGCGCGCAGGCGAAAGAGCAGCGGGGCGTCCTCGCGCCCCAGCCATTGCAGCAGCTTGGCCGGCGCGCCGGGGTTGGCCCAGGGTTCGGCGTGGCTGACCGACACCTGGCCGCCGTTGGCGAAGCTGGTTTCCGCGCCGGGCGTGGCCTGGCGGTCGATGACGGTGACGTCGTGGCCCTGCTGGCGCAGGAAATAGGCCGAGGTGACGCCGAGCAGGCCGGCGCCCAATACGATGACTCGCATGAGAGAACTCCAGAGAACGGTGATCGCACCCCACTTCGGTGGGCTGCGTGCCGCTCCCTCTGTCCTCGGTACCTGAGAGATTCAACCCGCGGTTCGGCGGGTTTTGCTCCTTCGGTGCGCCACGGGCGTGACGGCTCTCCAGACGGCGTTTGGAACGCGGGCGTTCCACGGTGGGCAGTACGGTACCTGAGCGTTCATGGGAGTTTGCGCCTTCGGTGGCACGCGTGGCGCGTGCGCTCTCCTGCGCCGGCGAGTGTAGCAGCCGCGGCCGCGCGCGGGGCCGCTACTTGCGTGCTGTGTGGGGCTTGGTCGCGGCGGTGCCGGGCGCGGGGTCGGCGTCCAGGCCCGTGGGCAGCGTGCGCGGCGTGGGGTTGCGCGCCTCGCGGACACGGCTCTCCTCGTCGAACGCCTCGATGCCGCTCGGGGCCGCGTCCGCCTCCGGCCCGCCGCCGTAGCCGCCGTAGCCGCTGCGGTGGTACGCCGCCTGGTCGGGGCCGCTGCGGGGCGCGCTGGCGTCTTGCTTGCCCTGCGCGGTGGAACCCTCCTGGTCGGCGCCCGTGGTGGAGCGCATGCCGTATTGGGACAAGTGGTCGCCGTCGCCCGGTGCGTCCGGGTCCGGGGCGTGGGCAGCGTGGCTTTTGGGGGCGTATGGGTCGTGGGCCATGGGAGTCTCCAGTCAAGGCGCCGGGTAGGCCGGCACAAGCCCCCATCTTTCCGCCAACGCGCCGCGCGTTGCGTGGGCCGGCATCCCGCATGCCTGTCGGCGCGGTGTGCGCTTGCCCGGCGCCCTGCTGGCCGCGCGGCGGTGTCGGGTGCCGACACGCACAGGTGCCGGGCTCCTACGTGCGCTGCGCGCGCACGGTGCCATGGTGGTGGCCTTGCGGCTTGGCCGCGGCGGGAGGCGACCATGGCGACACGCGTTTTGTGGAAAGGGGCGATTTCCTTCGGGTTGGTCCACATTCCGGTGGGGCTGCACACGGCCACCAGCGAGCAGGGCATCGACTTCGACTGGCTGGACAAGCGCACCATGGACCCGGTGGGCTACAAGCGCGTGAACAAACGCACCGGCAAGGAGATCACGCGCGAGCACATCGTGAAGGGCGTGCAGACAGGCGACGGCGAATACGTCGTTCTGTCCAAGGAAGAAATCGAGGCCGCCTTCCCCAAGACCACGCAGACGATCGAGATCGAGCGCTTCGTCGCCACCGGCGACATTCCGTTTTCCTACCTCGAACGCCCCTACTACCTGGCGCCCATCAACAAGGGCGCCAAGGTCTACGCGCTGCTGCGCGAGACGCTGCGCGAAACCGGCAAGGTCGGCCTGGCGACGGTGGTCATACAGACCAAGCAGCACCTGGCCGCACTCATGCCCTGCGGGCCCGCGCTGGTGCTGAACCTGCTGCGCTGGGGCGACGAGGTCAAGCCCACGGATGGGCTGGACCTGCCGGCCGCATCGGCGCAAAAGATTTCGCCGGCCGAGAAGAAGATGGCCGCGCAGCTGGTCGAGGAGATGACCGGCTCCTGGAACCCGAAAGACTTCAAGGACGAGTTCCGCGAGCAGGTCATGGCCCTGGTGGAACACAAGCGCGAGGCCGGCGACACGCAAACCGTGCTGCAACCGGAAGAAGCCGCGCCGGAAAGCGCGGAAGTGATCGACCTCACCGCCCTGCTGCAGCGCAGCCTGGGCGGCAAGGAGGGAAAGGGCGCCAAGAGCGGCGCCAAGGTCGCTTCCAACCCCCCGGCGAAAAAGGCGCCGGCACGCAAGGCGCCCGCCAAGGGCACCGCCCCGTCGGGCACGGCGGCGCGCAAGCGCAAGGCCGCTTGAAAGCCTGCCCATGGCAACGAACCGCCCCCCGCCCGACGACGCGCTTTCGCGCTACCGCCAGAAGCGCAATTTCAACCGGACGCCCGAGCCGCAAGGCGCGGTGGAGCCGGCGGCTGGAGCGCTGCGCTTCGTGATCCACAAGCACTGGGCGACGCGCCTGCACTACGACCTGCGCCTGGAATGCCAAGGCACCATGAAAAGCTGGGCGGTGCCCAAGGGCCCCAGCCTGGATCCGCAGGACAAGCGCATGGCCGTGCAGGTGGAGGACCACCCCATCGGCTACAACCAGTTCGAGGGCCAGATTCCCCCCGGCCAGTACGGCGCCGGGCGCGTGATCCTGTGGGAGCGCGGCCACTGGATTCCGCACGGCGACCCGGTCGCGGGGCTGCGGGACGGCCACCTCAAGTTCACGCTGGAGGGCGAAAAACTGCGCGGCAGCTGGGCGCTGGTGCGCATGGGCGGCAAGCGCTTCGACCCCAAGAAGCCGGCCTGGCTGCTCATCAAGGAGCGCGATGGCGAAGCGCGGCCGGCAGCGGAGTACGACGTGACCGAGGCGCTGCCAGACAGCGTGAATGCGGGCACTGCGGGGGGCACCGCGGCCGGAACGACGCGTACCAGGAGGGCCGTCAAGGCGCCGCCCGACACAGCGGGGCCGGCGCTCGGGACCGCGCTCAAGAAGCTCCCCGACACGTTGGCGCCCCAGCTCGCCACGCTGGCGAGCGCGCCGCCGCCGGGTCCCGCGCGCTGGCTGTACGAGCTCAAGTTCGACGGCTACCGCATGCTCGCGCGCATCGATGCGCGCGGCGGCGGGCGCCTGTTCACGCGCAGCGGCAACGACTGGACGGAAAAGCTCCCGACCATCGCCCAGGCCGTGAAGGGCCTGGGCCTGCGCTCGACCTGGCTGGATGGCGAAATCACCGCCGACGGCGACAACGGAGCGCCCGACTTCCAGCGCCTGCAGAACGCCTTCGACCGCCGATCGACCACCGAACTGGTGTACACGCTGTTCGATCTGCCGTTCCATGCCGGGCGCGACCTGCGCGCGGTGCCGCTGACCGAGCGGCGCGCCGCGCTGCAGGCGCTGTGGGCGCCGGCCGAAGGCGGCAAGCTGCGCTTCAGCGCCGCGTTCGAGGCGCGCGCCTCGGACCTGGTCGCCTCGGCGTGCAAGATCGGTTTCGAGGGCGTGATCGGCAAGCGCGCCGACGCGCACTACCGCAGCGGGCGCAGCAGCGACTGGATCAAGCTCAAGTGCAGCCAGCGGCAGGAGTTCGTCCTGGGCGGCTTCACCGAACCGCGGGGCAGCCGCAGTGGCCTGGGCGCGCTGCTGCTCGGCGTGCACGACCCCCAGGGCCGGTTGCTCTATGCCGGCAAGGTGGGCACCGGCTTCACCGACGCGGCGCTCCAGCGCCTGCGCAGCCAGCTGGATGCCCATGTGCAAAAAGTCTGCCCGTTTTCCCGGGTAGCGCCCGACGCGCGCGGGGCGCATTGGCTGGCCCCGACATTGGTGGCCGAAGTCGCCTTTGCCGAGTGGACCCAGGACGGGCACATCCGGCACGCAGTCTTCAAGGGCCTGCGCAGCGACAAGCCGGCGAAGGCCATCGTGCGCGAGCGCGCCGAGCCGCCACCGGCGGGCACCGGCCACAAGCCAGGCCGGCCCGACGCCACCGCCGCCGAGTTGCCCCCAGGGCTGCACCTCACCCACGGCGAACGGGTCATCGACCGCGCGAGCGGCAGCACCAAGCTGGACCTCGCCCGCTACTACGCCACCGTCGGGCCGCTGATGCTCGAGCATCTGCGGGACCGGCCGGTGGCGCTGGTGCGCGCACCGGACGGCGTTGGCAAGGAAACGTTCTTCCAGAAACACGGCGACGCCGACCGCCTGCCCGGGATCGCGGCGCTCGACCCCCGGCTCGATCCGGGCCACGGACCGCTGCTGGAAATCCACTCGGCCGAAGGCCTGCTGTCGGCGGCGCAGATGAACGTGATCGAGTTCCACACCTGGAACGCGCGCGCCGACCGCATCGAACGCCCCGACCGCATCACCTTCGACCTCGACCCCGGCGAAGGCGTACCCTGGGTACAGGTGCAGGAGGGCGCCGAGCTGGTGCGCGTGCTGCTGCGCGAACTCGGCCTGCCCGCGTTCCTGAAAACCAGCGGCGGCAAGGGCCTGCACGTGGTCGTGCCCATCAAGCGGCTGCGCGACTGGGACAGCAGCAAGGCGTTTTCGCAGGCCGTCGTGCAGCACCTGGCGCGCACGATTCCGCAGCGCTTCGTCGCCAAGAGCGGGCCGAAGAACCGCGTCGGCAAGATCTTCGTCGACTACCTGAGGAACGGCCGCGGCGCCACCACCGTGGCCGCCTGGTCGGCACGCGCGCGGCCGGGTCTGGGCGTTTCCGTTCCGGTCGCCTGGTCGGAATTGCCCACCATCGCCAGCGGCGCGCACTGGACCGTGACCAACATTGAAGAGCGCCTGCGCGTGGGCAACGCCCCCTGGCGGGGCTACGCGAAGGCGGCGGTGGCACTCGGCGCTGCGGAGCGGGCGCTGGCCGCGAGCGCTCGCGGCTGAGTGGCCCTAGCGTTGGGCAAGCACTTTGGAGGGGCTGCTGCCAGCGCTCGTCATCTGGCTTGCGAGCGCCTTGCCGGCCTGCACTTCGTCCCGGGACAGCTTGCGCGCGAGGCTGCTCAACGCCGACTTCTTTGAATTTCCCAAGGAGGCATCGCCCTTGTCGGGGAGGCTGTAGAGGGCGTAGGCCGCCACCACGTCCTTCTTCACCCCCGGGCCGCCATACGCATACATCTCGCCCGCGTTGAACTGCGACCGCGCATGGCCCTGATCGGCGGCCTTGAGGAACCATTGCAGCGCCTGTGCCGGATGTTCACGCACGCCAATGCCCCGTGCATACAGTTCCCCCAGATGGAACTGCGCTTCCATGTATCCCTGCTCTGCCGACTTGCGCAGCCACTTCGCCATCTGCACAGCATCGGACGGTAGCCCCTGGCCTTCACGGTGCATCCATCCCAGTTGGAATTGCGCCTGCGGGTTGCCGTCCTCGGCAAGCGGCTGCAATTCCTTGAGTGCGGCCGCATAGTCGCCCTTGCGATAGGCCGCCATGCCGCGTTCCAGGTCGGCCTGGTGGCGCGAACATCCGACCAGAACCAGGGCGGTGGACAAAAACAGGGCGGTGATCAGCGGATGCATGCTGCGTTCTCTCTTCAAGGAGCCGTGCGGACCAGCCGCAGGTAGGCGGGCGTGTGACGCGTTTCATTGCCGAAAGCGTAACCTTTGCCGAAATCGACGGTCCAGGCCGCGCCGGGATTGGTGTCGCTGGGCGAAGCGGACCAGAAAACGCCTGATTCGGTGCCGGGGAAGATGCGCGGGTCGATGGTCTCGTGGTCGGTCCTGCGCCATTCGAGGAGGCTCTTGAGCTCGCCAACCTGGGGCGGACGCCATCCGGCTGCCCCTGCGCGCGTTGCGTCGTGCCAGTTCAGTTTGCGGCCCGCGCCCTCGCAGGCGGCGCCGCGCCATTGTTTTCCTTCCTGGCAGCGTTTCCAGGCCAGCCCCGTCCTGTGGTCGATGACCGTGCCGCCGTGGTCCGCGAGGACGAAGCGCACCCTTGCCGGGAGCGCGATTGCGGCAGGCGCGCCCTGGCGCATGTCCGGCGGTTGCGCGTCGCGCACCAGCCGCACATGACTCTTGTAACTGCGTTTCGCAAAACCAAAGGCAACGCCTTTTTCGAAATCGACGGTCCAGGCGGCGGCCGGATCGTTGTCACTGGGCGAGGCCGACCAGAAGAGGCCCGGATCGGTATCGGGGAAGGCGGCCCCATCGACGGTGGCGCCGTCGCTGTTCGCAGGCCTCGTCAGGGTCTTGAGTTCCTTCGCGGACGGCAGGCGCCACGCGCCGTTCGATGCGCGCCGTGCGTCTTCCCAGCCCAGCTCCTTGCCTATGCCTTTGCAGAAGCGGCCGTCCCATTGCTTTCCTTCCTGGCAGCGCTTCCATACCAGCCCCGTAGTGCGGTCGAGCACCGCATGCCCTCCCTCTGCCAACGCATAGCGGCCCGCAGGCTGGGCCATGGCATCGCATGCCGTCAAGGCCAACGCCATCGTCGCGGCGCCTACCACTCTGTTCATCCCGTCTCCCTGGCTCTTCTTTTTCAGGCGCACCATGCTTGGGCGCCTGTGGTCTAGTTTAGTAGGCGCGCAGCGGGGAAATTGCACAGCGGCGCAGGGCGCTGCTCAAGAGCGTCCGCGTTGCGCACCAAGGAGGTGGAAATATTGGGGAAATCGGGGCCCAGCGCCCGTCCACCTTATGGATACAGCTATTGGTTGAATAGCTATCGGACTCAGCGGTGGTCGGGCTCCACGGGGCCCGGGGTGCCCGGCGGCGCAGGCTCGGGCGGGACCACCGGCTTGCCGACGTTGTGCGCTTCGCGGCCCGCATCGGTATTGACCAGTCCGCGCTCTACGTCGCGGTACGCCTGCTGCACGAGGGGGCTTGGGTTGCCATCCGTCATGCCGACCGACTGGTCGCGTTCGTGCGGCAACTGCGGCGAGTTGGGCGCGCCCGTCTCTTCCTGCCGCTCATGGCCGCGCTGCGCCTGCTCCACCGGCACCGTGGTGTTCACGCTGGGCTGGGGGTGCTCTTGGGGCAGTTCGCGGCTGGGGGGGTCGATGGGGTTCATGGCGCAATCCTTGGCAATGGCCTCGGCAATGGCCTTGGCAAGCGACCATGCTAGGCCGGCCGTGGACGGCGCTCTGTAGGCGGCGGGCGCAAAGGCTCGGCAGCCTCAGCGCTTGCGCGGCGCCTTGATGGCTTGTGCGGCCGAGGACGCGCCGCGCGTCACCGGCGGCAGGCCGTGCGCACCCAGCCGCGGTGGTGTACCTGGGTTTTTTTACAGCATACTTGCGTCCGCCGATCTCACCGAATCCTGCTTTCCCGCCGGAAAAGCCTGCCGTGCCACACTCCTTCCATGTCCGCCGAAGAATGGTCCACCCAGGCCTTGCAGGCCTTTGACGCCGTGGTCCGGGCGGGCGGGGGCCTGCGCGTGCGCGGCGGGCAGCGCGGCATGGCGCAGTGCGTGGCCGAGACCTTTGCCCGGGCCCAGCTCGGCAAGGTGGAAGACGGCGCCACGCCGCAGCGGGCGATTGCCGTGGTCCAGGCGGGCACGGGGGTCGGCAAGTCGCTCGCCTACTGCGCGCCGGCGATCGCCATTGCCCTCTCGCGCGGCACGCGCGTCGTCATCTCGACGGCCACGGTGGCGCTGCAGGAGCAGCTCGTGCACAAGGATCTGCCGCTGCTCGCGGCGCAGGTGCCCGAGCCGTTTCGCTTCGCGCTCGCCAAGGGGCGCGGGCGCTACGTCTGCAAGCTCAAGCTCGAACGCCTGGCCGGCGCGGGCGCGGCGGGCGAGGGCGACGGGGCCGACGACGACCTGTTCCCGGAAGACGAAGCGCCCGCCTCCGGCCAGGTGCACGAAGCCCGCCTGCGCTTCTACAAGGGCATGGCGGACGCACTGGCCAGCAGCGCCTGGGACGGCGACCGCGACAGCCTGAACGAGCAGCCCGACGCCGCCCTGTGGCGCCCGGTCGCTGCCGAGGCGAGCTCGTGCACCGGCAAGCACTGCCCGGTGTTCAGCGAATGCAGCTATTTCGAGGCGCGCAAGGCGCTGGTGGGCGCGCAGGTGATCGTGGTGAACCACGACCTGCTGCTCGCCTCGCTGGGCGCGCGCGTGCTGCCCGAGCTCGACAACTGCCTGCTGGTGCTGGACGAGGCCCACCACCTGCCCGCCACCGCACTGGAGCAATTCGCCTGCCGCATGGACCTGAGCCGCCTGGCCTGGGTGGACCGGCTGGCCAGCCGCGCGCTGCGCGTGGGCACGCTGCTCGAAGTGATGGAGGTCGCCGACATCCCCGCGCAGGCGAGCAGCCTGCGCCAGGCGCTGCAGGCGCTGGAGCGCCTGGCGCTCGACGCCTACGGCCCCGAGCTGCGCGGCGAAACAGGCGGCAACAATGGCACGGGCCCGCGCCGCTGGGTCCGGCCCGGGGACGCCGCCGCGCCCACGCGCCACCGGCCGGCGCGCGGGCTGCTGGCGGCGCAGCTGCACGCGCCGCTCGCCGAGGTGGCGGCGCAGGCCAGCGCCTTCCTGGAGAGCCTGCGCGCCATCGCCAAGGCGCTGCGCACCGCCCTGCGCGACACGCCGCTCGAAGCCCGGCGGCTGGCCGCGCTGTACGCGCAGATCGGCATGCTCGCCCCGCGGCTGGAGGAGGTGCACGCCTGCGCGACGCTGCTGCTGCAAGCCCCGGCCGAGGGCGCCAGCGCCGTGCCGGCCGCCAAGTGGTTCACGCTCGCGCAGAGCGGCGAATTCCTCCTGCTGCAGGCGCACGCCAGCCCGGTGCTGCCCGGCAACGCCCTGCGCCAGCAGCTGTGGAGCGTGGTGCGCGGCGCGGTGCTGACCTCGGCGACGCTGACGAGCTGCGGCAATTTCGATTTCTTCCTGCGCGAATCCGGCCTGTGGGGCATGGAGGAGGCGCGCACGCTGGAAGTCGCCAGCCCCTTCGACTACGCCGCCCAGGGCACGTTGGTGCTGGCCGAGACCCGCGCCGACCCCAAGGACGCCGACCGTTTCAACGCCGAGATGGTCGACGCCCTGCTCGAAGACCTGACGCGCGTGCGCGCCGGCGCGCTGGTGCTGTTCACCTCGCGCGAGCAGATGCGCCGCGCCGTGGACGCCCTGGCCACCGACATGCGTCCGCGCGTGCTGGTGCAGAACCAGCTGCCACGCCCGCAGCTGCTGGCACGGCACCGCGAGCGCGTGGCGGCCGGCGAGCCGTCCATCGTGTTCGGCATGCAGTCCTTCGGCGAGGGCCTGGACCTGCCGGGCGCGCTGTGCGAATCGGTGTTCATCACCAAGCTGCCCTTCGCCCCACCGGACGACCCCGTGGCCGAGGCGCGCGCCGAGTGGCTGCGCAGCGTCGGCCGCGACCCGTTCACCGAGCTGGTGGTGCCGGCCACCGCCCTGCGCCTGGCGCAGTGGGCCGGCCGCGCGATCCGCAGCGAGGACGACCGGGCGCATGTGTACTGCTACGACAAGCGCCTCACGCGCACCCGCTACGGCCAGCAGCTCCTCAAGGGCCTGCCGCCGTTTGCGCTGGAGCAACGCGCGCCGCTGCAGCCGCTGTAGAGTCGCCAGCCTTTTCCACCACCACGACCAGAAATCATCCCATGCCCCACACCGCGCCTGCCTGCCCCCAATGCGGCCTGGAGAACACCTACCCCGACGGCAGCAACTACGTGTGCCCCGACTGCGCGTTGGAATGGCCGCAGGTGGCCGACACCCCGGACACAGACGCCGATGCGGGCGACGGCCTCGTGCGCGACGCGAACGGCAACCCCCTCGCCGATGGCGACGCGGTGATCCTGGTGAAAGACCTCAAGGTCAAGGGCTCGTCCTCCACCCTCAAGAAGGGCACCAAGATCAAGGGCATCCGCCTGGTCGATGGCGCCGATGGCCACAACGTGGACTGCAAGACGGACCTGGGCAGCATGCTGCTCAAGTCGGAGTTCCTGAAAAAGGCCTGAACCAGGCGGCTGTCTGGGGTGGTAGGGGCCGGTGGCGCAGATGGTGCACAAATCCCGGAAAATCCGCGCTGTTCTGTGGGGTTTCCCGCTCCTCCTGATTTTCTGATCCCGGGCCTTTTGCATGACCGATACCACCTCCACCCTGCCCCCCTTGCCCGACCGTCTGTCCGTGGACCCCCGCAGCCCGCACCATGTGGCCGACGTGTTCCAGCACCCCATTGGCATCCGCTTCAACGGCAAGGACCGCAGCGACGTGGAGGAATACTGCGTCAGCGAAGGCTGGGTCAAGGTGCCTGCGGGCAAGACCGTGGACCGCAAGGGCCAGCCGCTGATGCTCAAGCTCAAGGGCAAGGTCGAGGCGTTTTATCGGTGACCTCCCCCCAAGCGGCTGCGCCGCTCCCGCCGGCCGACTGGGTGATTCACTGCGACGCCAGTGCCTGGCCCAACCCCGGCCGCATGGGACTGGGCGCGGTTCTGACAGGGCCCGACGGAACCGTGCGGCACCAGATCTCCGAAGCCACCCCCTTCACCGGCTGCAACAACGAGGCGGAACTGCGCGCGTTGCTTGCCGCCCTGGACTGGCTCGCGCGGCAGGGGGTGCCGGCATCGACCACGGTGCGGGTGTTCAGCGACAACAGCGTGCTGGTCGAGCAGCTCGGTGCCCGGGCGATAGCGCCCATCGAGCGGCTGTCGCCCCTGTTCGACGCGGCGCGCCGGCTGCTGCAGGCATTCCAGGGCGCCGATCTGCAGTGGATTCCCCGCCACCGCAATGGCGCCGCCGATGCGCTGGCACGCGCGGCACTGGGGCTGGCGCCCAAGGCCGCCATCCCGCCTGGCCGCCGCAAGGGCGGCCGCAAGCGGCGCTGATACCCGGCAGGACCTGCTTGCCCCAGGTCCTCCCGCCTGGACCGGGGCGCCCCTTTTTCGCTCAAACTGCTCTATATTTGCTAGCTGCGCGCGGCGCCGCGTGGACCCGGCAGCCCGGTTTCTGCCCCGGCCCGCGGGCGCTTGGCCACAGGACATGAATACTACTATATTTATAGCTTAAACAGCATACGTCATAAGCGCTAGAGGCACTTTATGCTCTTATTTTCGCCGCCCAGCCCGCGTTTGCTGCCGGCCCTGCTCGCGCTGGCCCTGGCCGGCACGCTGGTGCTGAGCGGCTGCGGCACGATGCCCTCGGCCGTGCGCAGCGCGCGCGGCACGCCGGCGACGCTTTCCGACACCCAGGCCAGCAACATCGCCATCCACGCGCTCGGACTGGTGGGCACGCCCTACCGCTACGGCGGCAACACGCCGCAGGGTGGCTTCGACTGCAGCGGCCTGATCGGCTACGTCTACCGCAGCGAGGTCGGAACGCCGCCGCCGCGCTCCGTCGCCCAGCTCGACGGCTGGGGCGAGGCCATAGGCGCGGGCGAGCTGCGCACCGGCGACCTGGTGCTGTTCGGCAACGGCCGGCGGCCAACGCACGCCGGCATCTACGTCGGCGCGGGGCGCTTCGTGCACGCGCCGTCCACCGGCGGCGAGGTACGGCTCGACGTGCTGACCTCGGGCTACTGGGCGCGCCAGAACCCCGGCTACCGCCGGCCCTGAGGGGCGGGCGCGCCAGGCGCGACAATCGGCGGCATGACACACCAGCCGCGCCCCGCCCAGCCGCATTCCACCCACGACACCACGCGCACCGACGACACGCGCATCAAGGCCGTGCGCCCGCTCATCACCCCCGCCCTGCTCGACGAATGGCTGCCCGTTCCGGACGCGGCCCAGGCGCTGGTCGAGGGCAGCCGCGCAGCCATCTCGCGCGTGCTGCACGGCCAGGACGACCGGCTGATCGTCGTCGTCGGCCCGTGCTCGATCCACGACCACGGCCAGGCCATGGAGTACGCCCGTGCCCTCAAGGAACTGGCCGACGCCCACGCCGACGAGCTGCTGGTGGTGATGCGCGTGTATTTCGAGAAACCGCGCACCACGGTGGGCTGGAAGGGCTACATCAACGACCCGCACATGGACGGCAGCTTCGCCATCAACGAGGGCCTGGAGATGGCGCGCCAACTGCTGCTCGACGTGCTGGCGCTCGGCCTGCCGGTCGGCACCGAGTTCCTCGACCTGCTCTCCCCGCAGTTCATCAGCGAGCTGGTCAGCTGGGGCGCCATCGGCGCGCGCACCACCGAGAGCCAGAGCCACCGGCAGCTGGCGAGCGGCCTGTCGTGCCCGGTGGGCTTCAAGAACGGCACGGACGGCGGCGTCAAAGTGGCGAGCGACGCCATCCAGGCGGCGCAGGCGCCGCATGCCTTCATGGGCATGACCAAGATGGGCCAGGCGGCGATCTTCGAGACGCGCGGCAACGACGACTGCCACGTCATCCTGCGCGGCGGCAAGGAACCCAACTACGGCGCTGCCGAGGTGGACGCGGCGTGCGTGCTGCTCGCCGCCGCCGGCCTGCGCGCCCAGGTGATGATCGACGTCTCGCACGCCAACAGCAGCAAGCAGCACCAGCGCCAGATCGCGGTGGCCGAGGCCGTGGGCCAGCAGGTTGCCGCCGGCGACGCGCGCATCATCGGCGTGATGATCGAGAGCCACCTCAAGGAAGGCCGCCAGGACATCGTCCCGGGCCAGCCGCTCGCCCACGGTGTCTCCGTGACGGACGCCTGCATCGGCATGGCGCAGACTGCCCCCGTGCTGGCGCAGCTTGCGGCCAGCGTGCGCGCGCGGCGCGCGGCGCTGGGGCGTTGACCGCAGCGGCCAGGCGCCGCTCGGGGCGCTTTTCCCCTGTCAGGCAAGCAACAGCCGAAAATGCCCTTGCGGTGTATATTGGAATTCTTCCTTAGCCACTTCGTTCTGTGAGATCGCTCCCGCGCGGCGCGCACCGGGTTTGCGCCGCAAGTCGGTGCTTTCGCACGGCGCACCCCGCATGAGCGCCACGTCCGCCCGTCCGCAACTGCAGCCTGTCGCCGCACAGGAAGCAGCCGATCCAGCACTGAAAGTGCTGGCAGAGGACGCGGCCCACGAAGCCCGCATGCACGCCGTGCTGGTCAGCATCCAGCAGGAGCTGTCGGCCCCTTCGCTCACCGACCAGGAACTGCTGCAACGCGCCGTCTCGGCCGCGCTGCACGCCACCAGCGGCGTGGGCGCAAGCCTGGAACTGCTTGAAAACGGTGGCCTGCGCTGCGTCGCGGCGGCCGGCCAGCCACCGCGGGGTGCCGGGCATTGGGTCGCCACCGACGCGCACCCCGCGTGGCGCGTGCTCGCTGCCGGGCAGGCGCTGCGCAGCAATGGCTCCCAGGAAGCCGGTTGGCCGCCCGCACCGGGGCCGCCCGAAATGCCGGCACGGCCGCAGCTGGCGGTGCCGCTGCGGCGCGATGCCGCCATCGTGGGCGCCATCACGGTCTGGTCGGACGCGGGGCATGCGTTTGCCGAACGCGACCTGGCGCACCTGGAAATCCTGGGCGAATCGGTCGGCGCGCTGCTCAAGCTGCGCGATGTGGCGGCGCAACTGCAGTTGTCGCAAAGCCAGTACGAGGGCCTGTTCCAGACGCACCCGCAGCCCATGTGGGTGTTCGCGGCCGACGAGCGCCTGGCGCTTCTGGCGGTCAACGAGGCCATGGCCCAGGCCCACGGCTACACGCGCAGCGAGTTGCTCGCCCTGTGCCTGCCCGACCTGTGGCCGCCGGACGCGCGGGACGCCCAGATCGAAGCCTTGCGGGCCGCCAGCGCGCAACCGGGCGCCAGCGTGCTGCGCATGAAGCACCAGCGCAAGGACGGGCGCCCGATCGACGTGGAAGTGGCCTCGCGCGCGGTGGCCTTCAACGGCGTGGAGGCGCGCCAGTCCATGGGCACGGACATCACCCAGCGCCTGGCCACTGAGCGCGAGATCGCCCGCATGGCGCGCGCCCGCCACCTGCTGAGCGCCTGCAACGAAGCCATCGTGCGCGCCAGCTCCGAATCGGAATTGCTCGAAGCCATCTGCCGCATCACCGTCGAACTGGGCGGCTACCGCATGACCTGGGTGGGACTGGCGCGCGACGACGTGCAGAAATCCATACAGTGCGTGGCCAGCGCCGGCGCCAGCGAGGGCTACCTGGAAAACCTCTCGCTCTCCTGGGACGAGGCGAGTGCCAAGGGCAACGGGCCGGCGGCGCAGACCATACGCAGCGGCCAGGCCGTGATCGTGCGCGACGTGCAGGAAGCCACCGCCTACGCGGGCCTGGCGTACCGCCTGCACCCGCGCGGCTTCCACGGCATGGTGTGCCTGCCGCTCAAGGATGCGACGCACACCTTCGGCGTGCTCTACCTGTACGCCTCCGAAGTGCTGCAGATCAGCGCGCACGAAAGCGAGCTGCTCGGAGAACTCGCCAAGGACCTGGCCTTCGGCATGCTCAGCCTGCGCGCGCGCCAGGAACAGCAGCGCATGCAGGCGGCGGTGCTGAAGGTGGCGGCCTCGGTATCGGAGTCGACGGGCACGGCGTTCTTCGTGCAGCTGGTGCGCAACATGGCCGAGGCGCTGGGCGCCGAGACCGCCTGCCTCGGGCGCTTCATTCCCAGTGCCCAGGGTACCCCCGAACGCCTGGTCACCCTGGCGCTGGTGATCAACGGCGAGCTGGTGCCCAACGCCGAATACATGCTGGCCGGAACGCCCAGCGAGCGCCTTGCGACCCAGGCGCAGTTCTGCGTCACGCAGGGGTTGCTGGCGCAGTTTCCCCAATCGGTGGTGGTTGGCAAGACCGCGGCCGAGGCCTATGCGGGCCAGCAGCTGTGCGACAGCGCGGGCACGCTGATCGGCATGCTGTTCGTGCTGTTCCGCCAGCCGCTGACGAACGCCGCATTCGTCCAGTCGACGCTGCAGATCTTCGCCACGCGCGCCTCGGCGGAAATCGAGCGCCTGGCGTCGGACGCGCACATTCGCCGCCAGGCCTCGCTGCTCGACCAGGCACGCGACGCCATCATCGTGCGCAACCTGCTGCACCGCGTGACCTACTGGAACCAGGGCGCCGAGCGCCTGTATGGCTGGACGCAGGAGCAGGCCATGGGCCAGCCGGTGGACATGCTCCTGCACCTGGACCGCAGCACCTTCGAGCGCGCGACCCAGGCGGTGCTCGCGCACGGCGAATGGACCGGCGAGATGGTGCAGCGCCACCGCGACGGCCACGTCATCGACACCGAAGGGCGCTGGACGCTGGTCAACGGCGAGGAGGGCTCGGCCAGCAGCATCCTGTCCATCAACACCGACATCCGCGAACGCAAGGCCACCGAGCGCGAGATCGCCCGCCTGGCGTTCTACGACGCGCTGACCGGTCTGCCCAACCGCATGCTGCTGATGGACCGTGCGCGCCACGCGCTGGCCAACACCGCGCGCGCGGACGAGGGCGGCGCCCTCCTGTTCATCGACCTCGACAACTTCAAGACGCTCAACGACACCCTGGGCCACGACAAGGGCGACCTGCTGCTGCAGCAGGTGGCGCGCCGCCTGGAAACCTGCGTGCGCGGCAGCGACACCGTGGCGCGCCTGGGGGGCGATGAGTTCGTCGTCATGCTGGAGGCGCTCAGCAAGGAACCCGACGCGCTGGCGCTGGAGGCGCGCGCGGTGGCGGAGAAGATCCTCCTCACCCTCGCCCAGCCCTACCAGCTCGACGGCTACCACTACCGCACCACGCCCAGCATCGGCATTGCGCCGTTCGGCCAGGGCGAGAGCACCGTGGGCGACCTGCTCAAGCAGGCCGACCTGGCGATGTACCAGGCCAAGACCGGCGGGCGCAACACCCTGCGCTTCTACGACCCGCTGATGCAGGCCGTGGTCAGCGCGCGCGCGGAACTTGAGTCCGACATGCGCGCCGCGCTGGCACAGGGCGAGTTCCTGCTGCATTACCAGCCGCAGGTGCGCCACGATGGCCGATGGATCGGCGTCGAAGCGCTGGCGCGCTGGAAGCACCCGGTGCGCGGCATGGTGCCGCCGTCCGAGTTCATTCCCGTGGCCGAGGAGACCGGGCTCATCCTCACGCTCGGGCGCTGGGTGCTGCACACGGCGTGCGAGGTGCTGGCACGCTGGCAGACGGAAGCGCCGCTGCGCCACCTCACCATGGCGGTGAACGTCAGTTCGCGCCAGTTCCGCAGTGCGAGCTTCGTCGAGGACGTGCAGCGCATGCTGGCTGTCACGGGCGCGCCGGCGCGGCGCCTGAAGCTCGAACTGACCGAAAGCGTGCTGGTAGAAGACGTGGAAGCCACCATCGCCACCATGGACGCCTTGCGCGCCATCGGCGTGGGCTTCTCGCTGGACGACTTCGGCACCGGGTATTCGAGCCTGAGCTACTTGAAGCGCATGCCGCTGCACCAGGTAAAGATCGACCAGAGCTTCGTGCGCGACCTGCTCAGCGACCCGAACGACGCGGCCATCGTGGACACCATCGTGGCCCTCAGCGCCACGCTGGGCCTGGAAGTGATCGCCGAAGGGGTGGAGACCCTGGAGCAGCGCGAAATGCTGCTACAGGCCGGTTGCATGGCCTTCCAGGGCTATCTGTACGCCCGGCCCATGGGTCTGGAAGCGCTCTCGACCCTGTTGCACCAAACGGGCAAGCGCACCCACTGAACCGGCCGGCGGGCCCGGGGCGGCACGGACAACGGGACCCCACTATCCCTTCCTTGTTTTCTTCTTTTTAAATAGTGGTAGTAGTAGAGGCCTGGCAGCGCCTGTGGACAAGGGCGGTTTCGCCTTGTTCGGCGGGCACTTGCGCCAGGCACAGGCCTGTGGGTGGAAGCACTGCGCGGCGCGCGCCGGGCGGGGACAACTGCGGCGGGCCGGCCTGGTCTGTGGACAACTGGCCGGTTGTGCGGCTGGCATCCACAGGCTTGTCCACAGGCGCTTGTCAGAAGCGCAGCGCATAGCGCAGCTGCAGGAAGTCTTCGCCCGGGTTGGGCTCCTTCAGGCCGGCGTTCGAGACATGCTGCAGCCGCAGTTGCAGCTCGTGCTGGTGCTGCGCGCCCAGCACCAGGCCGATGCCGACGTGGCTGGCGAAGTTGAAGCGCGTGCTGAATTCCTTGTCCAGCGTCACGTAGCGCCGGTCGGCAAGCGTCGCACCGATGCCGGCGTCCAGGAACCAGCGCGCCCGGCCGCCGTCCGGCACCAGGCGGAAGCTGGGCGTGACGCCGATCAGGCGGGTGTGGAAGGGACCGGTGGGGCCGTCGGCCGACCACTGGCTGAGGTAGACATCCCAATAGCCACGCACGGCAAAACTGCCCAGCGTGCGCTGCCATGTGGCGAAGGGAAGGGTAGCGCCCACGGTCCAGGCGTCGGTGCCGTGGCTGGCGGTGGCTGCCTGCAGGTACAGGCTGGGGCGCGCCAGGGCGTCCAGGGGCGCCGTTTGGGCGAAGACCGTGCCGGCGCACAGGGCGGCAGCGGCGGCATAGAGGCGGGCGGTGGTGGCAGGCATGGTGGGCTTTCTGGCCTGGGGCGCGCCGGGCGCGCCGTGCGGTTGCGGGCGGGGGCGGCCGGGCCGCCCCCTTGCTGAACCACGAGCCTACCTCCTACCCGCAGGACGCGGTGTAGGTGGACTACGATCTGTTACGTCCACCCACCGTGGGGCTCAGGCAGCCGGGCCGCCCTGCATGTGCCGGCCGTGGCGGTGCTTGCCGTGGCGCTCGCCGCCCTTGAACATGCGTGCCGAGACGCGGTCGAAGCTGCGCTGCTGCTCCGGCTGGAGTTCGGCGTAGAAGGCCTTGGTGGCGTCCAGGCGCGCGTCCATGGCGGTGTTGCGCTGCTTGCGCAGTTCGCGCATGCGGTCGATGCGCTCGGGCGTGCTCAGCTTTTCCATGTCGGCGCGGGACGGGCGCTGCTGCGCGTTGCGCTCGGGTTGCATGGCCGCCGCGAACCGCGTCCAGGCGGGCTCCTGCGCCGGTGTGATGGCCAGTTGCTGCTTGAGCTGGGCCAGGCGCTCGGCATGGCGCGCGGCGCGCTTTTCCTGCCATTGCTGGCGCTTGGCCTGGCGTTCGGCGTTCGGGGTGGTGGCGGCGCTGGTCGTTGCAGGGTCCGCGGCGGCGGGTGCCGTCTGGGCCCAGACGGGCAGGGCGAGTGCGGCGGCGGCAGCGGCGGCGGCGAGGTGGCGGGAGAACGGGGTCATGGACAATCCTTTCAATCGGCGCGGACACGGTGTCGGCGTTGGGGCCCAGTCTCGCGCCGCCTTGTAAGCTGGTCGTGCGCGTGGCGTGAGGCTGTGTAAAGTTGCGTCGCTCGCAGGTACGGGCCGGCGCCTAAAAATTGGCATCAAAACCGCCTCCAGCGCCCGTCTGTATTGGTAATTCAGCTATCCATTCGATAGAAACTCCCCGCGTCTTTCCGCCCGCCCGCGCGGCCGCCCGGCCGTGGCGGAGCCCCTTTTTTTTCCGCCCCATCCTGAAGGAATCCTGGTGTTCAAGAACCTGATCGTCTACCGCATTGCCCCCGGCTGGCAATGCGAGCTCACGCAACTCGAAGAAGCGCTGGCGCGCACGCCGTTCACCGAATGCGGCGCCACGCAGGAGCGCTCGGCCGGCTGGGTGCCGCCGCGTGGCGAGGCGCACGGCCTGCTGGCCGAATCGGTGGGTGGCCAGTGGATGCTGCGCTTCATGACCGAATCCAAGGTACTGCCCGGTTCGGTGGTGGCGCGCAAGGTGCAGGAAAAGGTCGACCGCATCGAGCAGGAGACGGGCAGGAAGCCCGGCAAGAAGGAAAAGCGCGACCTGAAGGACGAAGCGCTGCTGGACCTGCTGCCCATGGCGTTCACCAAACAGGGCAGCATGTGGGTGTGGATCGACCAGGCCGCGCGCTGCCTGGTGCTGGGGACCGGCAGCCAGGCGCGTGCCGACGAGGTGACCAGCCTGCTCACCGAGGCGCTGCCCGGCCTGGCGCTGGCGCTGGTGCACACCGCGACCAGCCCGCAGGCGGCGATGGCGCACTGGCTGGCCAGCCAGGAGCCGCCGGCCGGCTTCAGTATCGACCGCGAGTGCGAGCTCAAGGCGGCCGACGAGGAAAAGGCCGTGGTGCGCTACGCCCGCCACCCGCTCGATATCGAGGAGGTGCAGTCGCACATCGCCGCCGGCAAGCTGCCGACGCGGCTGGCGCTGACCTGGGAGGGGCGCGTGTCCTTCCTGCTCACCGAGGGCTTGCAGCTCAAGAAGATCGCCTTCCTCGACACCGTGTTCGAAGGCCAGGCGGACGGCGAGGGCGGCTTCGATGCCGATGTGGCGATCGCCACCGGCGAGCTGGCGCAGTTGCTGCCCGACCTGCTGGCGGCGCTGGGTGGCGAGGTGCCGGCCGGTGTGGCAATGGCGCAGGCCGCACAGGCAGGCGCCGGGCACTCGGGAGGCGCGCCAGCCGGCAGCGTGACCGGGCCGGCACAGGCGCCGGAGGACCTGGAACCCGAGAGCGCGCCGTTCTAGCTCTAGCCGGCGGGCCTTAGCGCCCGGAGAACTCCGGCGCTTGGCGTGCGAAGAAGGCGTCGATGCCGGCGCGCAGGTCCGCGCTCGCCGCGCAGCCCAGGAAGGCGGTGGTTTCCGCCTGCAGCTGCGTTTCCAGATTGCGCTCGAAGGACGCGCGCATGAGGCGCTTCATGGCGCCGTAGGCGAGCGTCGGCCCTTGCGCCAGGCGCGCCGCCAGTTCGCCGGCGACTTCGTCGAGGTGCGCCGCAGGCACCACGCGGTTGACCAGGCCCAGGCGCAGCGCATCGGCGCTGCCGAGCGTCTCGCCGAGCAGGGCGATCTCCAGCGCCTGGCGCAGGCCCACCAGGCGCGGCAGCGCCCAGGAGGCGCCGACGTCGCAACTGGTGCCCAGGTTGATGTAGGCCAGGTTGAAGCGCGTGCCTTCGGCGACGACGACGAAATCCGCCTGGAGCATGAGCGAGAGCCCGGCGCCAGCGGCCGCGCCGTGCACCTTGGCGATGACGGGCGCGTTCAGGCCGGCGAGCAGCTGCACGGCGGCGTTGAGCGGCCCGAGCAGATCGGCCGCGCCCTGCACCGGGTCGGCGCGCAGGGTGGCCAGGTCGCCGCCCGCCATGAAGGCCTTGCCGGCGCCGCACAGCACCACCGCGCGCACGCCGGGGTCGGCGGCGAGCTGCTGCACGGCGGCCAGCAGGGCATGGGCCATGGGAACGTCGATGGCGTTGAGCGCCGCCGGGCGCGCAAAGCGCAGCGTGGCCACGGCGCCTTCGCGCAGGACTTCGAGCGGCGCTTCGGTGGGGGTCATGGAAAGTCCTGTTTTGATAGCTGAAAACGCTTGCTGCACAAGCGCTAGATGCCATTTTGGCTTAAAAATTCAGGCGTAGAGTGTCTCGATTTCCTCGGCGTAGGCCTTGTAGATGCTGGCGCGCCGCACCTTCATGGTGGCCGTCACTTCGCCGTCGTTGTGGTCCAGCTCCTTGGTGAGCAGATGGAACTTGCGGATCTGCGAGACCTGCGCCAGCTGGCCGTTGCCGCGCGCGACCTCCTGCTCGATGAGCGCGCGCACCTCGGGCAGCTCGGCGAGCGAGCGAAAGTGCGTGAAGGCGATGCGCCGCGCCTGCGCCCACTGCGCGACGGTGTCGAAGTCGATCATCACCAGCGCCGAGACGAAGCGCCGCTGGTCGGCGACGACGATGCACTCCTTGATGTAGGGGCTGGCCTTCATCGCGTTCTCGATCTCGGACGGCGTGAGGTTCTTGCCGCCGGCGGTGATCATGATGTCCTTGAGGCGGTCGACGATGCGCAGCTGCCCGGCCTCCTCGCGCACCACGTCGCCGGTGTGCAGCCAGCCGTCCACGATGCTTTGCGCCGTGGCCTCGGGGTTCTTGTAGTAGCCGCAGAACACCATCTCGCCGCGCAGCTGCAACTCGCCCTGTTCGCCAATGCGCGCCTCCACGCCCAGCGTGGGCGTGCCGACGGTGCCGATGACCACTTCGTCCACGGGATGGCCGGTGACCATGCCGCTCGATTCCGTCAGGCCATAGACCTCGATCAGCGGCACGCCGAGGGTGCGAAAGAAGCGCACCACGTCGGGCGGTATGGGCGCCGCGCCGGTCAGGGCCACGCGCGCCTTGCGCAGCCCGCAGAAGTTCTGCAGCGCGCGGAACACCAGCAGGTAGTGCCAGGCAAAGCGCGCGCGCTCGGCCAGGCTCCAGTCGGCGCGGCGCTTGGCGGCGAGCGGGGCGCAGGCGGCCAATGCCCGGTCGTACAGCGCGCCGCGCAGGCCGCCGGCCTCCTGGCGCTTGATCGACAGCGTGGCGTGCATCTTTTCCCAGATGCGCGGCACGCCCAGGAAGATGCTGGGCGCAACCTCGCGCAGGTCTTCCTGCACGGTGCGGATCGACTCGCCAAAGTTCACCTGCGAACCCAGGTAGGCGGGCACGAAGCTGGTCAGCATCTGCTCGGCGACGTGGCACAGCGGCAGGTAGGACAGGTGGCTGGAGCCCGCGTCCATGCGCAGGCGCTCGACGATGCCGGGCACCACGCCGCGGATGTTGCGCCACGACAGCATGGCGCCCTTGGGTTTGCCGGTGGAACCCGAGGTGTAGATCATCAGGCCGATGTCGTCCAGGCGCTGCGCCGCCAGCGCCGTGTCGATGGTGGCTTGCGCGCCGGACTGCTCGCCCAGGCGCTCGACCTCGGCGAAGGTGGTGATCAGTTCGCGCTCGGCGGCCGAGAAGCTGCGCAGGCCCTTGGTCTCCATGACGACGATCTTTTTGAGCGCCGGCAGGCTGGCACGCGCTTCGAGCAGCTTGTCGGTCTGCTCCTGGTCCTCGCAGACCATCACCGTGATGTCGGCGTGGCCGACGACGTAGGCCACCTCGCTGCTCGGGCTGGTCGGGTAGACGCCGACGGTGACGGCGCCGATCAGCCCGGCGCCCATCTGCGCCAGTACCCATTCAATGCGGTTCTCCGACAGCACGCCGACATGGCCGCCCGCCGGCACGCCCAGGGCCGACAGTCCGAGGCCGAAGGCACTGGCGCGGCGGTGGTAGTCGGCCCAGGTGAAGGGTTTCCAGATGCCGAAATCCTTTTGCCGGATGGCGACGCGCGCGGGATCGCTTTGCGCGCGCTGGCGCAGCATCTGCGGCAGGGTGATTTCGAGGAGGGTCATGACAGCCATCGTTTGCGCCGCTTGTAGTGCTTGATGTCCTTGAAGCTCTTGGCGCCGCCACCCTCGCCGCCCATGCCGAGGTAGAACTCGCGCACGTCGGGGTCGCTCGCCAGGCGCTCGGCCGGGCCGTCGATGACGATCTTGCCGTTTTCCATGATGTAGCCGGTGTGCGCCACGGCCAGGGCCACGGTGGCGTTCTGTTCGACCAGCAGCATGGAGGTGCCGCGCTCGGCGTTGATGCGCGCGATGATGCCGAAGATGTCCTCCACCAGCTTGGGCGAGAGGCCGAGCGAGGGCTCGTCGAGCAGGATGAGCTCGGGCTGCGCGATCAGCGCGCGGCCGATGGCCAGCATCTGCTGCTCGCCGCCCGAGAGGTAGCCCGCCAGGCCCTTGCGCCGCTCGTGCAGGCGCGGGAAATACTGGTAGACGCTGTCGAAGTCCGGCTTGGCGCCGCCGCGCCCGGTGAGCGCGTAGGTGGCGGCGACGAGGTTCTCCTCCACCGTCAGGTCCTCGAACACGCGCCGGCCCTCCATCACATGGAACAGCCCGGCGCGCACCAGCGCGTGCGGGCTGCGGCCGGCGGTGGGCACGCCCTGGAAGGCGATGCTGCCGCTTTCCACCTCGCCGCGCTCGAGCGCCAGCAGGCCCGACACCGCCTTGAGCGTGGTCGATTTGCCTGCGCCGTTGCTGCCCAGCAGCGCCACGATCTGCCCGCGCGGCACCACGAGCGAGAGGCCGCGCAAGGCCTGGACGACCTTGTTGTAGACGACCTCGATGTTGTTGATTTCGAGGACGTTGGGAGCGGCTTGCTGGGTCATGGCGCGGCCAGGGTCAGAGCTTGATCCAGTCCGAAGCTGGGACCATTTTTTGCGCCTTCATGTCCGCGCGGTAGACCCGGCCGACTGGAATGGAGTTGCCGGAAATCGTGATCGGCACGCCGATCAGGCCGCCGGTGTCGAAGTCCTTGATGGAGTTCAGCGCGGTCTTGAGGTTGTCGCCGGTGAGCGGCTTGCCGGCGTCGAGCGTGCGCTTGGCCGATTCGACGAACAGCATGGCGGCGAGGAAGCCCTGGATGTAGGCCGTACTCTGGTAGTCGGCGTGCAGCGCGCGGATCTTCTCGAGCATGGGCGCTTTCTCGGTATCGTAGTAGTAGCGGTAGGGCATGACGCCCATGAAGCCGTCGCCCGCCTCGCCCATCTTCATGACGGTGGAGCTGTCCATGGTCCAGAAGGTGCCCATCCACTTGCTCTTCATGCCCTGCTGCTTGCCCTGGGTGATGAACTCCGGGATGGGCGCAAGGATGTAGCCGTGGAAGATGGTGTAGTCGGGCGCGGCGCGGCGCAGCTTGATGACTTCGGTGGACACGTCCACGCTGCCGGCCGGCGTCATGATCTTCACCGGCACCGACAGGCCCAGCTTCTTCGCCAGCGCTTCGCTCTCGTCGATCGGGTCGCGGCCGAATTCCGAGTCCGAGTACACGAAGGCCACCTTGGCGCCGGGTTTTTCCTTGGCGATGTGGTTGAGCAGGATGCCGAACATCTCGGTGTAGTCGGGGCCGACCAGGAACTGGTGCGGGTACTTCTTCGGGTCGTTCAGTTCGGTGGCGAAGGACGCGCCGGCCATCAGGATGTTGCCGTTGCGGTCGAGCTCGGGGTTGATGGTCTTGGCGAAGCCGGTGGAGTCGCCGTAATAGAGGTTGACCTTGTTCTGGCTGGTGATCTTCTTGAACGCCGCCACCGAGACGTCGACCTTGTAGCCGGTGTCCTCGGGTACGTAGCGGATCTTGCGGCCCTTGATGCCGCCGGCGTCGTTGACCATCTTCACGTAGTCCTTCATGCCGGCGTCGATGCCGATGCCGGCGAAGGCGAACACGCCCGTCATGGGGATGGAGCCGCCGATGACGATGTCCTCGCCGCCCGCCTGGGCGTGCGCGGCGAGCGGCGCGGCCAGCGTCGCGCCGGCGGCGATCAGCAGGCTGCGGCGCCGGGCGGAATACTGGCTGGGGGTGAAGGTGCGGTCGGTCATGTGCGTGTCTCCTTGCTTGGTGGCGGCCGGTGCCTCAGGTGCGAAATGGCCACAGATGGAAAAAGCGGCGGATGCGCCGCCACACTTCAGCGAGCCCCTGCGGCTCGAATACCAGAAAACCGATGATCAGCAGGCCGAAGACGATGGTGCGCACCGGCGAGAGGAAGACCGTGAGCGAGGCGCCGCCCGGCAGGACGTCGACGATGAGCTTGAGCACCTCGGGCACCAGCGTCATGAAGATGGCACCGAGCACCGCGCCCAGCTGCGTGCCCATGCCGCCGACGATGATGGCGGCGAGGAAGAAGATGGACATCGACAGCGGGAAGCTCTCGGGCGTCACCACGCGGAAGAAGTAGGCCCACAGGCCGCCCGCCACGCCGGCGTAGAAGGACGACAGTCCGAAGGACAGCAGCTTGGTGCGCAGGAGCGGAATGCCCAGCACTTCGGCCGAGATGTCGCGGTCGCGGATGGCGATGAAGGCGCGGCCGATGCGCGTGCGGAACAGGTTCGCCGAGCCGACCAGCATCAGCACGGTGACCGGCACGATCACCCAGTACAGCTTGAACGAGGTGTCGAGCAGTACGCCGAAGAACTGCGCCGGCGGCACCGCCAGCCCTGCCGTTCCGCCGGTAAGCTGGAAGTTGGCGAACAGGAAATGGGCGATGAACGAGGCCGCGATGGTGACGATGGCCAGGTACAGGCCCTTGACGCGCAGCGAGGGGATGCCCACCACCAACCCACCGAGCATGGCCACCACGCCGCCGGCCAGGAGGTTGAGCAGGAACGGCGTTCCCAGGCGCTGCTCCAGCACCGCCACGGTGTACGCGCCCAGGCCCATGAAGGCCGCCTGGCCCAGGCTCACCAGGCCGGTGTAGCCGGTGAGGATGTTCAGGCCGCTGGCGCTGGCGACATTGATGGCCACCAGGCAGGCCAGGTACAGCCAGTAGCTGCCGGCGAAGAACGGGAACAGCACCAGGGCGGCGGCCAGGACCAGCAGCCAGGCCTTTTGCGTGCGCGAGTCGAACAGCGCCGCGTCGGCGAGGTAGCTTTCCTTGAGGGTTCCGATGCGCATGGACGGTGGGCCTTACAAGCGTTCGATTTCGTGCGTGCCGAAGAGGCCGTAGGGGCGCAGCATGAGCACGGCCACCAGCACGATGAATGTGGCCAGCAGCTTGTATTCGCCGCCGAGGTAGAAGCCCGCCAGCGCCTCGATGAGGCCGATGAGCAGGCCCGCGACGAGGGCCCCGAGCACGCTGTCGAGCCCGCCGACGATGACCACCACCAGCACCGAGAGCCCGAACACGCCCATGGCGCTGGAGATGCCGCCGATCGATCCGACGACGATGCCCGAGACGGCGGCGATCATGGCCGCCACCACCCAGGAGAGCGAGAACACGCGCGGCACGTTGATGCCGACCGAATAGGCCGCCGCCTGGTCGCCGGCCGTCGCGCGCAGCGCCACGCCGCCGCGCCAGAAGCGAAACACCAGCAGCACGGCGGCAATGAACACGGCGGCGATCACCGCGCCCCAGAACACCTTGGGCGCGAGGAAGGCTTCGCCGACCATGATGGGGTCGCTCGGCAGGAAGTCGGGCAGGCGGCGCTGGTCGGCGCTCCAGATGACTTCCACCAGGCCCACCAGCACCGAGCCCAGGCCGATGGTGACCATGAAGACGGAGATCGGCGGCTCGCCCAGCAGCGGCCGGATCATGGTGCGCTCGATCACGCCGCCCAGCACGCCCGCCGCCAGCACGGCGGCCGGAATGGCCAGCCACAGGGGCAGCGCGAACATGGCGGCGAAGGTGAAGAACAGGTAGGCGCCGGCCATCAGCATCTCGCCGATCGCCAGGTTCACCACGCGCGTCGCCTTGTAGACCATGACGAAGGCCAGCGCGGCCAGCGCGTACAGGCCGCCGCTCGCCAGGCCGGTGAGGCCGATTTCAAACAGCGTGAGCCAGTCCATCACGCGGCCTCCGATGGCTGGGCGGCGCGCCCGGCGTGGAAGCGCCGGCGCAGGTCGTGCACGTCGCCCGAGCCCAGGTAGGCGCGCACCACCTCGGGGTTGCGCTGCACCTCGGCCGGCGCGCCCTGGGCGATGACCTCGCCGAAGTTGAGCACCACGACGTGGTCGGACAGGTCCATCACCATGCCCATGTCGTGCTCGACCATCAGCACCGTCACGCCCCACTCGGCGCGCACGTCGAGGATGAAGCGCGCCATGTCTTCGGTCTCCTCGCGGTTCATGCCGGCGACGGGTTCGTCGAGCATCAGGATCTGCGGCTGCATGGCCAGCGCGCGCGCCATCTCCACGCGCTTTTGCAGGCCGTAGGGCAGCGCCGCCACGCTGGCGTGGCGGATGTGGTCGATCTCCAGGAAATCGATGATGCGCTCCTCGATCTCGGCGCGCAGCGCGGCCTCTTCGCGGCGCGCGCGGCCCAGGTAGAGCAGCGCGTCGAGCACGTTGGTCTTGAGGTGCGCGTGCCGGCCGAGCTTGATGTTGTCGAGCACCGTCATGCCGCGAAACAGCGCGATGTTCTGGAAGCTCCGCCCCAGGCCCAGGCGCGCGCGCTGCGGCGCCGGCAGGGCGGTGATGTCGTGCCCCTGGAAGCGGATGCGGCCGGCACTGGGCTTGTAGAAGCCCGAAATGGTGTTGAACAGCGAGGTCTTGCCCGCGCCGTTCGGGCCGATCACGGCGGTGATGCTGCCGGGCTGGACGGCAAAACCGACGCCGCCGAGCGCGCGCACGCCGCCGAACGACAGCGTGAGGCCATCCACTTCCAGCAAGGGTCCGGTGGGTCCGGGCGGGGCGATCTGCATCGTCGGGTGCTTAGGGTTTGTGCGGGAGACCCGAGTGTTACTCGGCCGTAAACTGCTTACTCACGAGTAGAGTTTGGGTGCCTGGCGAGATTCAGGCATTAGGATTTACCCCCAAGTTGTGCCGCCATGCCAAGAGCGTCTTCCTCCGCCCGCCGCGCCCCGCCCGCGCCCCTGGCTTCGCCCTGGGCGAACGCGCCGCTGCGCGAGCAGCAGCGCGAAGCCAAGCGCCAGGCGGTGCTGCAGGCCGCGGCGCAGCTGTTCAACGAGCGCGGCTTTCACGCCACCTCGCTCGACGACATCGCCGCGCGCCTGCACGTGAGCAAGCCCACGCTGTACTACTACGTGAAGAACAAGGACGAGATCCTCCTGCAGTGCGTCAGCCAGGGCCTGGAGATGACGCTGCAGGGCATCGAGGCCTCGCGCGCCGCCGGCGGCGACGCCGTGGCGCAGCTGCGTGCCTGCATGCAGGTGTACGCCGGCATCGTCATGCAGCCTTTCGGCATGTGCCTGATCCGCGTCGGCGACGAAGAGGTGCCCGAGCCCAGCCGCACCGAGCTGCGGCGCATGAAGTCCGAAATCGACCTGGCCTTCCGGCGCCTGGTGGCGCAGGGCGTGCGGGAGGGCTCGCTCGCCCCGTGCGACCCGAAGATGACGGCCTTCACGATCGCCGGCGCGCTGAGCTGGATCGGCCGCTGGTACCAGCCGGGCGGTGACTGCACGCCCGAGCAGGTGGCCCAGCAATGCATCAACACGCTGCTGGGCGGGGTGCTGCGGCGGGAGGATTGAAGGATTTTTTGATAGAAATAGGGTGCCAGCGCTTATGTGGTAAGCGTGGGCAGCTATTTTTAATATAACGATTCGGACCGAGGCGGCGCCAGCAGGTCCACCAGGTCGGGCCGCCCGGGCAGCGCCAGTTGCGCCACCGGCGCCGGGCTGCTGGCCACGCGGCGGCCGCGGCGCCAGACGCCCAGGCGCGTGGCGCGCAGGCGGATGGCTTCTGCCGGGTCCTGCGCGTGCAGCAGCACGAAGTCGGCATGGCAGCCGGGCGCGAGCCCGTAGCCCTGCAGGCCCAGCAGGGCGGCGGGGTGGGTGGTGACGGCCTCGAAGCACTGGCGCATGGCCTGTGCGCTGGTCATCTGCGCCAGGTGCAGGCCCATGTGGGCGGCCTCCAGCATGTCGGCGCTGCCGCCGGCGTACCAGGGGTCAAGCACGCAGTCGTGGCCGAAGGCGACGGTCAGGCCTGCGGCCAGGAGTTCGGGCACGCGCGTCATGCCGCGGCGCTTGGGGTAGGTGTCGTGCCGGCCTTGCAGGGTGACGTTGATCAGCGGGTTGGCCACCACGCCCAGTTGCGCCTCGGCCATCAGCGCGATCAGCTTGCTGGCGTAATCGTTGTCCATGCTGTGCATGGAGGTGAGGTGCGAGCCCGTCACGCGGCCGTGCAGGCCCAGGCGCTGGGTTTCGCAGGCCAGGGTTTCGACGTGGCGCGACTGCGGGTCGTCGCTCTCGTCGCAGTGCAGGTCCACGCGCTTGCCCTGCTCGGCGGCGAGCGCGCAGAGGATGCGCACGCTCTCGCTGCCTTCGGCGTAGGTGCGCTCGAAATGGGGGATGCCGCCCACCACGTCCACGCCCAGGGCCAGCGCGCGCTGCAGGTTCTCGAGCGCGCCGGGGCGGCGCAGCAGGCCGTCCTGCGGGAAGGCGACGAGCTGCAGGTCCAGGTAGGGCGCCACGCGCTGCTTCACGTCGAGCAGCGCATGCACCGGCAGCAGGCGGGGGTCGCTGGTGTCCACATGGCTGCGGATCGCCAGCAGGCCGCGCGCCACGGCCCAGTCGCAGTAGGCGAGGGCGCGCTGGGCGATGGCATCGTGCGTGAGCGTGGGCTTGAGTTCGCCCCACAGGGCGATGCCTTCGAGCAGGGTGCCGCTGGCGTTCACGCGCGGCTGGCCGTAGGTCAGCGCCGAGTCGAGGTGGAAATGCGCATCGACAAAGGGCGGCGAGAGCAGCAGGCCGCCCGCGTCCAGCGTTTCATGCGCCGGGGCGCGCAGGCCCCCGGTCACTTCGGCGATGCGGCCGTCCTGTACGGCCACGGACATGTGGCGGCGCCCGTCGGGCAGGGTGGCGTTGGTGATCAGCAGGTCGAGCATGGGAACGTGCAGGTCAGCCTGCCAGGTCGTCGAGGATGGGGCAATCGGGCCGTCCGTCGCCATGGCAGCACTGCACCAGTGCCTGCAGCGTGCGCTGCATGGCCTGCATGGCGGCGATGCGCTCGCTCAGGCTGGCGATGTGCTGCTGTGCGATCTGCTTGACCTGGCTGCTGGCGCGCTGCTTGTCCTGCCACAGGGCCAGCAGTTCGGCGATTTCCTCCATCGAGAAGCCCAGGTCGCGGCTGCGGCGGATGAAGTGCAGGGTGTGCAGGTCGGCCTCGGTGTACTGGCGGTAGCCGCTGTCGGTGCGCGCCACGGGGGGCAGCAGGCCGAGCGATTCGTAGTGGCGCACCATGCGCGGCGAGATGCCGGCGCTGCGCGCGGCCTCGCCGATGGCCAGCGGCGCAGCGTGTGGCCTGCGCGTGCGGGCGGGGGCAGCTTTCATGGCGCCACCGTATAGCCTTCCTCGGCAATGGCCGCCGCCAGTACGGCGCGCGGCACGCTGGTGTTGGCCACTTCGACGCGACCGGCGTTGCGGTCGATAGCGACCGTGGCGGCTGGGTCGGCGGTGCGCACGGCCTGGGTGACAGCGCGTTCGCAGTGGCCACAGGTCATGCCCTGCACGTTGAAAAGTTCGGTGGTCGGGGTGTTCATGGCGCGTCCTTGGTGGGAATGAAAAGAAACGAATACCAGCTTAAGCCTTGACACGGTGTGAAGGTCAAGCCGGCGGCGCATCGCGCGCCGTCGGTCGTCCGGTGCTTGACATTGCCATGATGTCATTGTTTAGAGTGCCTTCCATGACTGCGAACACGCCCCCGATTCCCCCCTCCGCCACCGAACCGCTGAGCGCGCTTGACCTGGGCATCGGCGGCATGACCTGCGCCAGCTGCGTGGCGCGCGTGGAGCGCGCCCTGGCCAAGGTGCCGGGCGTGCGGGAGGCCACGGTGAACCTGGCCACCGAGTCGGCCCGCGTGGCTTGGGCGCCGGGTGCTGCCCCCGACGCCGCCGCCATGGACGCGCTGTTGCGCCGCGCGGTGCGCAATGCCGGCTACGAGCCGCGCGCCGCGGGGGCGGCCCTGGAGCAGGAAGATCTGTCGCCCTGGGCCGGATTCCTGCCGGTGGGCATTGGATTGCTGCTGTCGGCGCCCCTGGTGGTGCCCATGCTCGGCGACCTGTTGGGCCAGCACTGGATGCTGCCGCCCTGGGTGCAGTTCCTGCTGGCCACGCCCGTGCAGTTCATACTGGGCGCGCGTTTCTACAAGGCGGGCTGGCATGCGCTCAAGGCGCTGACCGGCAACATGGACCTGCTGGTGGCCGTGGGCACGAGCGCGGGCTACGGGCTGTCGCTGTGGCTGTGGTGGACGGCGCCTGCGGGCCACGTGCCGCACCTGTACTTCGAGGCCTCGGCCGTGGTCGTCACACTGGTGCTGCTGGGCAAGTGGCTGGAGGCGCGTGCCAAGCGCCAGACCACCGCGGCGATCCGCGCGCTGCACGCGCTCAGGCCCGACGTGGTGCACCTGCTGGGGCCCGGCGGCGAGGTGGACGTGCCCGTGGCTGAGGTGCTCACGGGCGACCGCCTGGTGGTGCGCCCCGGCGAGCGCATCCCGGTGGACGGCACGGTGCACGAGGGCGAGACGCAGGTGGACGAATCCATGCTCACCGGCGAGCCGCTGCCGGTGGCGCGCGGCGCGGGCGCGCCGCTCACGGGCGGCTCCATCAATGGCGAGGGCCGCATCGTGATGGCGGTGACGGCCGTGGGCTCGGAGACGGTGCTCTCCCGCATCATCCGCCTGGTGGAGGACGCCCAGGCCGCCAAGGCGCCCATCCAGCGCCTGGTGGACCAGGTCTCGGCCGTGTTCGTGCCGGTGGTGCTGGTGATTGCCCTGGTCACGCTGCTCGGCTGGCTGTGGGCCGGTGCAGGCGTGGAGGCGGCGTTGATCCACGCGGTCGCGGTGCTGGTGATTGCCTGCCCCTGCGCGCTGGGCCTGGCGACTCCGGCGGCCATCATGGCCGGCACGGGCGTGGCGGCGAAGCACGGCATTCTGATCAAGGACGCCGAGGCGCTGGAGCTGGCGCACAAGGTGGACACGGTGGCCTTCGACAAGACCGGCACCCTGACCGTGGGCCAGCCGCGCATGACCGCGTTCGAGGTGGCGGCAGGGCAGGACGCGGCCGAGGTGCTGGCCGCCGTGGCGGCGGTGCAAAGCGGCAGCGAACACCCCCTGGGCCGGGCCGTGGTGCGTGCCGCACGCGAGCGCGGCCTGGCCGTGCAGCCGCCGGACGCTGTGCGCGCCGTGCCGGGCCGCGGTACCGAGGGCGAAGTGCAGGGCCAGAGTTACCTGGTGGGGAGCCTGCGCTGGATGCAGGAGCTGGGGGTGGATCTGGGCCCCCTGGCCGCCCGTTCGCAGGCGTTGCAGGACGAAGGCGCCACCGTCTCCGCCGTGGCGCAGCGTACCGGGCAGGGGCTGCGGCTGCAGGGGCTGCTGGCCTTTGGCGACGAGCCCAAGCCCGGCGCGGCCGGGGCGCTGGCGCTGCTTGCGGCGCGCGGCATCCGCACGGTGATGATCTCGGGCGACAACCGGGGCGCGGCCGAGGCCATGGGCCGGCGCCGGGGGCTGGATCCCGCGGCGGGCGAGGTCATGGCGGGGGGGCTGCCGGGGGACACGGCGGCGCGGGGGGCGGCGCTGCAGGCGGGCGGCCATCGGGTGGCGATGGTTGGTGATGGCGTGAACGATGCGCCAGCGCTGGCGGCTGCGAATGTCGGCAGGGCCATGGGCAATGGCACCGACGTCGCCATGCACGCCGCCGGCATCACGCTGATGCGCGGCGAGCCGCGCCTGGTGGCGGCGGCGCTCGATATCTCGCACCGCACGGTGCTGAAGATCCGACAGAACCTGTTCTGGGCTTTCATCTACAACGTGGCCGGCATCCCGCTGGCGGCGCTGGGCTACCTGAGCCCGGTGGTGGCGGGGGCGGCGATGGCGCTCAGTTCGGTGAGCGTGATGGCCAATGCCTTGCTGCTCAAGCGCTGGCGCGGCCCGCGCGGCTGATACGGCATTGCCGTAGGGCGCTTGCACCGCGCCGCGGCGAGAATCCGGCCATGCTGGTTCACCTCGCCTCCCGCCTGCTGAGCGCGCGCAGCGCCTTGCTGCGGGTGTTCCGCGTTTCCGACTGGCAGATCACCTTGCTCTGGGCGGTGGTGGCGGGCCTGGCGGGCGCGGCGGCGACCGAAGGTTTCCGGTTGCTGCTCGACGGCGTCTCCACGCTGGTTTTCGGCCCGCACACCGGCATGGTGGACATCGCGCGCAAGCTGCCGTGGTATGGGCGCATCGCGGCGCCCGCGCCGGGCGGCCTCCCGGCCGGCGCACTCCTGGTGCTGGCGCGGCGCTGGGCGCAGCAAAAGGCCACGTCGGACTACATGGAGGCCATCGTCGTGGGCGACGGGCGCATTCCAGTATTGCAGGCGCTGGTGCGCAGCGCCTCGTCGCTGCTGAGCATCGCCAGCGGCGGCTCCATCGGGCGCGAGGGCTCCATGGTGCAGTTGTCGGCGCTGGCGGCTTCGCTGCTCGGGCGCTTCCTGCGCTTTCCCGTCGAGCGCCTGCGCCTGCTGGTGGCCTGCGGCGCGGCGGCGGGCATTACGGCGGCGTACAACGCGCCGATCGCCGGGGCCTTTTTTGTCGCCGAGATCGTGCTCGGCAGCATCGCCATGGAGAGCCTGGGCCCGATCATGGTGGCCGCCGTGGTGGCCAACATCGCCATGCGCGCTTTTCCCGGTTACCGGCCGCCCTACGAGATGCCGCCGTTCGCCGACATCTCCGGCCCCGAGGTGCTGCTGTTTGCCCTGATGGGCGTGCTGCTGGGCGCGGCCGCCGCGCTGTTCCTGCACGGGCTGGCGGGCGGCAAGCGTTTGTTCGCGCGCCTGCCGGTGGCTCTGCCGCTGCGCCTCGCGCTGGGCGGGCTGGTGGTCGGGCTGATTTCCGTGGCCGTGCCCGAGGTCTGGGGCAATGGCTACAGCGTGGTCAACGGCGTGCTGCACGCACCGGCCCCGTGGGGCATGCTGCTCGTGCTGCTGGCCGCCAAGGTGCTGGCGACGCTCGCCACGGCGGGCTCGGGCGCGGTGGGCGGTGTGTTCACGCCGGCCTTGTTCGTCGGTTGCCTGGTGGGCAGCCTGTTCGGCCACGGCGTCCAGGCGCTGTGGCCGGCGGCCACCTCGGACCCTTCGGCCTACGCCATGGTGGGCATGGGGGCGTTCCTGGCCGCCGCCGCGCAGGCGCCGCTGATGGCGGTGCTGATGATCTTCGAGATGACGCTCAGCTACGAGGTCATGCTGCCGCTGATGGCGGCCAGCGTGGGGGCCTACTTCGTCGCGCGCTCGGTGCAGGGCGGCTCGATGTACGAGATCACCGTGCAGCGGCG
>Ga0066256_1000693_pt1 | contig 69342 bp, 64 predicted proteins | sample ThiBio_1000_biof_FD_87107 | JGI IMG/M metagenome (GOLD analysis project Ga0066256, IMG submission 87107) | Wastewater bioreactor microbial communities from Cape Town, South Africa - Thiocy_expt_1000_biof (version 2) | ecosystem: Engineered > Bioreactor > Thiocyanate-remediating >... | reverse complement strand
CCACCGCGCCGGGGGGGGGGGCGGGGGATGCAACGGGGTTTTGGGCGTCCGCGGGGGGCCCCCGCAGGGCCCCTAAGGGAGGGGCGTATGGGGGTCCTTGCGGGGGCGGGGGGGTTTTATGGCGGGCTTTCCCCACTACGCAGGGGGAGGGGCCCCCTTCCCCCCTCCCCCCCCCCCCCCCGCGGGGAGAAGGGCGCGGCAGCGGGATGAGGGGGTGCCACACGGCAAAACCTTTCCGCTTGGCCCCCTCATCCGACCCTTCGGGCCACCTTCTCCCCGCGGGGGAGAAGGCTAAAGGAGGCGACGTTGCGGCAGATACGACAGCCCTTGAGGCCAACGCCTACCCCGTGATCTTCGAGAAATCGGCGACGGTGCCGGTGGCTTCGCGGATGGTCTTCAGCAGTGCGAGCCGGTTGGCGCGGATCGCCGGGTCCTCGTCGTTGACGAGCACGTCGGTGAAGAAGCGGTCGACCGGCGCGCGCAGTGTCGAGAGCGCTGCCATGGCGGAGCGAAAGTCCTCCCTGGCCACGGCATCGGCGGCCTCGCGCACCGTCTTGGTGACGGCAGCGTAAAGATCCTTCTCGGCATCGAGCGACAGCAGCGCTTCCGATACGCCGTCGGCGACGACCGTGCCCTTCTTTTCCTCGGCGGCGAGCAGCTGCGTGGCGCGCTTGGTGCCGGCGAGCAGGTTCTTGCCGTCTTCGGAGGTGATGAAGGCCGTCAGCGCCTCGGCGCGGCGGGCGACCATCAAGAGGTCGTCGGCATCGGCCGTCAGCACCGAATCGATGATGTCGTGGCGGGCGCCCTGGTCACGCAGGTAGACCTTCAGGCGGTCGTGGAAGAAGGAGAGCAGATCGGCGACCGTCTCCTGGCCATCCTTCTCGAATTTGTAGTTGATGATGTTCTCCAGCTTGGCCGGAATGATCCAGTTGCGGAGGAAGCGGGCGATCGGAAGGCGCACGCCGCGCTCCAGCAGGATACGCACCACGCCGAGCGCGGCACGGCGCAGCGCATAAGGGTCCTTCGAGCCGGTCGGCTTTTCATCGACGGCCCAGAAACCGACGAGCGTATCCAGCTTGTCGGCGAGCGCGACGGTGATCGCCACCTTGTCATCCGGCACGCGGTCGGACGGGCCTTGCGGCTTGTAATGATCCTCGATGGCGATGGCCACCGAATCCGCCTCGCCCTGCAGGCCGGCATATTTGCGCCCCATGACGCCCTGCAGCTCGGGGAATTCACCGACGGCTTCGGTGCGCAGGTCGGCCTTCATCAGCACGGCGGCGCGATCGACCAGGGCAGCATCGGCACCGACAACAGGCGCGAGTTCTTTCGCCAGCGCCCGGATGCGGGTCACACGTTCGCCCTGAGTGCCGAGCTTGGCATGGAAGGTGACGTTCAGCGCGTCGAGCTTGGCCATGCGCTGGTCGAGCGGCTTCCTGAGATCGAGGCCGAATTTTTCCGCGGATGCGGCAAGCGTGCCGAGATCCGGCAGGTCGCCCTGGTCGCGGGTCCAGAAATGCTTGGCGTCCGAAAGACGGGCGCGCACCACCTTGCCGTTGCCGTGCACGATCTCCTTGCCGCCATCCTTGGCGGCGATGTTGGAGACGAGGATGAAATGGTTCGACAGTTTTTCGCTGCCGGAAACGCGGGTGACGAAACACTTCTGGTTGGTCTTGATCGTCAGCCGGATGATTTCCGCCGGGATCGCCAGATAGTCTTCCTCGAAGGTGCCCATCAGCACATGCGGATATTCCACCAGGCCGGACACCTCTTCGAGCAGCCCCTCGTCCTCGACGAGGTCGAGCCCGCTGGCGAAGGCGAGATTGGCGGCGTCCTGGGCGATGATCTGCTTGCGGCGCTCGGCATCGAGCACGACCTTGGCCTTTTCCAGGCTTTCGACGTAATCGCCGAAGCGCTTGACGATGATGGCCTCGGGCGCATGGAAACGATGGCCGTAGGTGACGTTCGAGGCGACGAAACCGTCGATCTCGAACGGGATGACGACCGTCTCCTCATGCTCGGTGCCGAAGGTGCAGACGATCGACTGCAGCGGTCGCACCCAGCGCAGCGAACCCGGATCGCTCGACGCCTTGCCCCAGCGCATCGGCTTCGGCCAGGGGAAATCGCGGATGATGCCCGGCATGATATCGGTCACGATCTCTTCGGTCGGGCGGCCCGGCTTGACGATCAGCGCGACATAGAAATCGCCCTTCTTCGGATCGCTCTGCACCTGCGCTTCGGATATCGAGGAGAGACCGGCACCGCGCAAAAATCCTTCGATCGCCTTTTCGTTGGCGTCGGTGCGTGGCCCCTTGCGTTCCTCGCGCACATCGGCGGAGCGCGCCGTCAGGCCGCGGATGTCGAGGGTCAGCCGGCGCGGCGTCCAGTATTCGCGCGCACCTTCATAGCTCAGGCCCGCTTCGACCAGCGCGTCGGTCACGAGTTTCTTCAGGTCGCCCGCCGCCTTGCGCTGCATGCGCGCGGGAATTTCCTCGGAGCGGAGTTCAAGCAGGAGATCAGGCATGGATGTGTCTTTTCATAAATCCGAACGGTTGCGGCGGACTTAGCAAGCCCGCGCGCAAAAGTCATCTCTCGGCATGCGGAAAATCGCTGGAACCCACCAGCCGCCACCGCCGCCGCCGCCACCGCCGCCACCCGACGAGCCGCCCGAAGAACCGCCGGACGAAAAACCGGAGGAGGAACTGCGCGGCGGCTCGGGGATCGTCGAGGCGATGGTCGAGGCCATCGAGCTGGAAAACTTGCCGATATTGTCGCTGAAACGGTCGCCGCGAAACGACGAGCCGGAATACCAGGACGGCTGGTAGGCCGTCGCCGCCGCCCCGGCAGCCGCCGAGGCAAGCCAGCGGTCGAAGGTCTTCGACCAGGGTTTTTCCACGCCCAGCGCCACGGCATAAGGCAAAAGCGTTTCGAAATGCTGCGGCGACATGGTCGGCGCGCCGGCCATGTTCATCCGGTCTTTTTCCGCCAGTGTCAGATATTGCCGGAGGCCCTCGATGCCGGTCATCATCTTCGACCCGATCGGCGTCGGGGCGCCCATGAGGTAGAAGAACAGCACGTTGAGGAACACGATGCCGCCGGCCGCATAGATCGGCACGTATTCATGCGGGTCGCCGAGACCGACATAGGCACCGATAAACAGGCCGAACAGCAGGATCGCACCGATAAACAGGAAAATCCCGAGGATGAGGATAAGGATTATACGCGCGAAGAGGTTTCGCGTCGCCCGCAGCGCCAGGCCGAGGGGAATGGAAAACACCCCGACCACCACGCCGATGATCAGCGAGCCGATGAAGATGCCCAGCGCCTCCTCGGAGAGCTGCGCGAAGATCAGCAGCCCGACCATACACACAACGCTGATCAGGACGCCACCGACGATATAGGCGACATTGGCATTGTAATATTTGCCGCGGTGTTCCCGCTCGATGGAGCCGCGGAAACGCTCGCCCACCGCCTTGACATAGGCGCCGTTCGACTTGGCGATGGTGAGGGCCGCCCCTTCGCCGCCGAGCGAATGCAGCAGGCTCTCCTCGCCCGCGCCCAGCTTCTCGCCGCGCGGCTTGGCCGTGCGGCGAATGGACAGCGAGTCCTGCAGATCCTCCAGGACGGCATATCCCTTGACCGCAAGGTTAAGTGCGGCGGCGGACAGCGCCGTCCAGCCCTGGCCGGAAAAACCCTTGTTGTCGATGTAGTTGACGAGCGCCGGCGAGATTCCGTCCGGCGCATCCCAGCGCGGCACCATGACACCGCCCGGCGGATCGCGCCCGACCCGCACCCACGACCGCATGTAATAGACGAAAACCACGGCGAAACCGCCAATACCGATGAAATAGCCGAGATTGTCCTCCAGCCACGCCGTCCGCTGCTGCAAGGCCGTGGGGGGATCGATGACGCCCTTGGCGAGCTTGACGCCGATCGTCAACCCTTCGCTGACGCGCAGCGGCTGCGTGGTTGCGAAGGTGACGGTGCCGCCATTGTCCTGCACGGTGGCGTTCTTCTCCGTCGCGCCCAGCGGACCGGTGAAGAAGACCGTATCCTCGGCGCGGACGCCCTCCGGCAGCCGGACCGTCGCCGTCGCCTTCGCGATGCGGAACAGCCAGCCGTTGCCGGTGACGTTCCAGAACAGTTCGTCATAGGCCTCGAACCGCCTGATCTGCCGGTCGGTGCGGTAGGTGATGGTGAAGGTGTGCTCACCGGCCGGCAGGAGGACATCCGACTTGCCGATATAGATGCGGATGCCGCCGGAGATGGATTCGGTGTGGTAATCGTCCGGCGCACCGTCCCGCTCGATGGAGACGATGTCGAAATCGACCTTGGCGGTGCGTCCCTTCTCGTTGACGAAGGTCAGCGGGAAGTCGCGGAAAATACCGCGACGGATCTCCCGGCCTTCGGCATTGGCGACGATCGTCTCGGTGACCGTCATCGAGCCGTCACGGGAGAGCGTGATATCCGCATCGTAGGAGCGGATATATTCTTCCGCCGCGGCGGGACTGAGGGGCGCGATGGCCGCCAGCATCAGGAGAAGGGCTAAAAACAGCCTGGTCATCGGCCTGCTCGCAAGAAGGGAGGGATCAGAACTTGACGGTGGGCACGGCGCGGTCGGCCTCGGCGACCTCGAAGTAACCGGCTTTCACGAAACCGAAGCTGCGGGCGATGAGGTTGGAGGGAAAACTGTCGACCTTGACGTTCATGTCGCGGGCGGCGCCGTTGTAATAACGCCGCGACATCTGGATCTCGCCTTCGACCGTTTCCAGCGTCTGCTGCAGCTCGGTGAAGTTCTGGTTGGCCTTGAGGTCCGGATAGGCTTCCGCCACGGCCAGCAGCCGGCCGAGCGCCTGCGACAGCATGCCTTCCGCCTGGGCGCGGCCGGCAATGTCGCCTGCGGGAAGCGCCTGGGCGCGGTTTCGCAGTTCGACGACCTTTTCCAGAGTCTCCCGTTCGTGGGAGGCGTAACCCTTCACCGTTTCGATCAGGTTGGGGATGAGGTCGGCGCGGCGCTTCAGCTGCACGTCGATGCCCGACCAGGCTTCCTCGGTCATCTGCCGCGACCGGACGAGGCTGTTGTAGACATAGATGGCATAGATCGCAATCGGCACCGCGATGAGCAGCAAATACATGGATCAATTCTCCAAAAATCCTGGAAACGCCGGCGGAGATTAACATTCCGCCGGGCATTGTCACCCTGGTTATTCCGAAAGCAAAACTATCGGCGGGGCGGATGCGGAGGTGTTCCTGCGGGAACCGAAATTTCCGGCGGAATGCGCGAGATTGGCTCATCGATCCACTTCAAACCGCAAGCCGAACCGATGAAAACCGCCCTCACCCTGATCAACGTCCTCGCCTTCGCCGCCCTCTTTGCCGTGCATGTGGCCGGCAATCCGGCCGAACGGCCTTCAGGAGTGCGCCGCGCGATGCAGATCTATGCCGGCCAACTGCCGACCGGCAGCTATCCGACGCTGAAGCCGGTCTGGGAACTGGGCGTGGAAACCGCCGATATCGCCTGAGCTCGCCTTTTTCCCCTTCTCCCCTCGGGGAGAAGGTGGCCCGAAGGGTCGGATGAGGGGGCCAAACGCACAGGTTTTGCCGTGGGGCCTCCCCCTCATCCCGCTGCCGCGACCTTCTCCCCGCGGGGGAGAAGGAGGCAGGCGGCACCCTTTCGGTCCGCATGCGATCTCCCACGCCGGAGCCCGGCTTATGCCACCTTGCGCCAGTTGACGCCGCCGGCCTCTGTCAGCAGGAAAGCTTCGCCGCAGGCCTTGGCCAGCGTGCGCACGCGCAGGATATAGGCCTGGCGCTCCGTGACAGAAATCACGCCGCGGGCATCGAGCAGGTTGAAGACGTGGCTGGCCTTGATGCACTGGTCATAGGCCGGCAGGACGCATTTGTGCAGGCGCTGGTTGTCGGCATCGCCCGGCGCGCCGGCGGCGAGCAGCGCCTGGCATTCCTTTTCGGCGTCGATGAAGTGCCGGTGCAGCATTTCGGTGTTGGCATATTCGAAGTTATGGCGCGAATATTCCTGCTCGGCCTGCAGGAAGACGTCGCCATAGGAGATCTTCTCGTCGCCTTCGCGGCCATTGAAGTTCAGGTCGTAGACGTTGTCGACGCCCTGGACATACATCGCCAGGCGTTCGAGGCCGTAGGTCAGTTCGCCGGCCACCGGCGAGCATTCGATGCCGCAGACCTGCTGGAAATAGGTGAACTGCGACACTTCCATGCCGTCGCACCAGCATTCCCAGCCCAGCCCCCAGGCGCCCAGCGTCGGGCTTTCCCAGTCGTCCTCGACGAAGCGGATGTCGTGCAGCAGCGGATCAAGGCCGATCGCCGCCAGCGAACCGAGATAAAGCTCCTGCAGGTTGGACGGATTGGGCTTCAGGATCACCTGGTACTGGTAATAATGCTGCAGGCGGTTGGGGTTTTCGCCGTAGCGGCCGTCCGACGGCCGGCGCGACGGCTGCACATAGGCGGCCTTCCACGGCTTGGGGCCGAGGGCGCGCAGCGTCGTCGCCGGGTGGAACGTACCGGCGCCCACCTCCATGTCATAGGGCTGCAGCACGGCGCATCCCTTGTCCGCCCAGTAGTTGTGCAGCGTCAGGATCAGCCCCTGGAAGGAGCGTGTCGGATGCATGTGGTCTGGCAGGCTGGCAGCGGTCATCGGTCAATCACAATGGCAATGGGGTCGAGGTTGCCGGACAGGTGCCATGCCGAGCGCCGGGGGTCAAGACACTTGGCGGCCGGCCGGCTGCATCTCCCGAAACGGGACAAGACAAACGTGCCGAAATAGGGCAGCCATATCAATTCCTTAACGGTGCGGTTTAAGTGCACGTTAAAGCCGCCGTGATAGCAAATAGCCCAAAGCCATCAGCCGATACCAGGGCTGACGATAATAAAACGGATGGCGCAGGGTGCCGATACTGCCCGCAGATCAGGCCCATGCAGCCGGAAAATTCGTTGCTCGAACAGGGAATATTAACCATGATGCGCACTCTCCGTCGCTTCAGGAGTGACGTCGCCGGCAACTTCGCCATCATCACGGCTCTGCTGATCGTCCCCTTCGCCGGCGTCATCGGCCTCACCATCGATTTCAGCCGCGCCTTCGAGATGCGCGAAAAGCTGTACGGCGCCGCCGACGCTGCCGCGCTCGGCGCCATATCGGAAAAGTCCAACGGCGTCGCGCTTGCCCGGAAGATGATCACCGACGGCCAGATCGCTGCTGCCATCGAGGAAGCCAAGGAGATTTTTCGCGCCCAGCTTCCCAGAGACGGCATTTCGGTGACGACGGAAACCAAGGACCCCTATTCCAGCGAGACCTTGAAGCTGGATGTCGATATCAGGCGCACCGGCCAGGACATCGTCTCCCAAGTGAACTTCAAGACGTCGATTCCCACCACCTTCCTGAAGATCATCGGCAAGCAGGAAATCGTCATTTCCGGGGCCGCGAAGGCCACGTACCAGCTCGGCTCGCATATCGATTTCTACATGCTGCTCGACAATACGCCCTCGATGGGCGTCGGCGCCACCGCCGCCGACATCGCCACGCTGGAAGCCAACACCTCCGACAGCTGCGCCTTCGCCTGTCACGAGACGAAGAACGCCAACAATTATTACAATCTCGCCAAGAAGCTCGGCGTGAGCATGCGCATCGACACGGTGCGCCAGGCGACCCAGCAGCTAACCCAGACCGCCAAGGACACGATGCTGTTTTCCAACCAGTATCGCATGGGCGTCTATACGTTCGGGGAGAAGGCCGAAGATGCCAAGCTGACAACGGTTTCGACGCTCAACGCCAACATGGACCAGGTGAAATCTTACGCCGGCGCAATCGACCTGATGACCATTCCGCAACAGGGCTACAACAACGACCAGCAGACCAGCTTCGATTCGGCCCTGACGGAAATCAACAAGCTGATCGACAAGCCCGGCACCGGCGACAGCGCCAACGACCGGCAGAAGGTGCTGTTCTTCGTCTCCGACGGCGTCGGCGACAGCTACAAGCCTTCGACCTGCACCAAGAGGACCACGGGCAACCGCTGCCAGGAACCGATCGACGTCTCCTTCTGCAAGCCGCTCAAGGATCGCGGCATCCGCATCGCCATCCTCTACACCACGTACCTGCCGCTGCCGAAGAACGGCTGGTACAATTCCTGGATCAAGCCGTTCCAGAGCGAGATTTCGACCAAGATGCAGGAATGCGCCACGCCCGGCCTGTTCTTCGAGGTCAGCCCGACGCAGGGCATTTCCCAGGCCATGGAAACCCTGTTCCGCAAGGTCATCAACAGCCCGCGCCTGCAGAGCTGACGGGCGACCTACCGGACGAGGATCACTCGTCCGGTCGCTTGACGCGATATTCGCCGGTGGCGGGGTCCTTGATCAGGGTGCCCATGGCCCCCGTCTCGCGCTCGCGTTCCGCCTGGCGGGACTTGGCGGCAAGCCGCTGGGCGTCGCCGATGAAGCGCTTGTAGAGAAGCCAGCCGCCCGCGACGAGAACGATCAAAAATATAAGTTGTGCCATCTCCCCCGTCCTTCCGGCTCACAGTCCGTAACGGCTCCACAATGCCCTGTCTTCCAGTGTTCCGGCAAGCCCCGATGCGGCGGCAGCCGCCACCTCTTCGGCCCGCGTGCCGCCGGAAACGCCCGGCACGCGGCGGCCGAGGAAACCGCGGGCGCCGGTGACCAGTTCCAGCCTCACCTTGTCGCCATACCGCCTGCGCAATTCCTGGCGCATGTCGGCGAGACCGTCGATCAATCCGAGTTCGAGGCCGCGCGTGCCCGTCCAGAACAGGCCCGAGAAGACTTCGGGATCGCCGGAGAGCCTGTCGCCGCGCCGCGCCTTGACCATGTCGATGAACACGGCATGGATATCGAGCTGCAGCGTCTTGAGATATTCGATGTCCCCGGGCTTTTCCGGCTGGAACGGATCGAGGATCACCTTGTTTTCGCCGGCGGTATAGACGCGCCGCTCGACGCCGATCTTGCGCAAGAGTTCCGGAAAGCCGAAGCCGCCGGACACGACGCCGATGGAGCCTACGATCGAGGTGGGATCGGCGAAGATCTCGTCACCGGCCAGCGCGATCATGTAGCCGCCGGAGGCGGCGACATCCTCGACGAAAACGAAGACCTTCTTGCCGTTTTCCTCCGCCAGCGCCCGGATGCGATGATACAGCATGCGCGATTGCACCGGCGACCCGCCGGGCGAATTGATCGACAAGGCCACCGCCGGCGCTTCCTTCATCGCGAAGGCCTTTTCCAGGGCAACGGAATAGGAGGCAAGATTGAGTGCGGGACGGAAGGCGCTGCCGCCCGCCTGGATGGCGCCGTGAAGCCTGACGACCGGGATGACCACTCTTTTCTTGCGAAAGCGTTTCGGTAAAAGCCGCTTCAGAAAACCCGCCATCCGTCATCCCTATGTTTGAAAACCTGCCGGGATATGTGTGTATCGCCACGGCGAACACAAGCGGCACGACATAAAATTCAGCGTTTTCGGGCGTAGGCGGCCCGGCCGTTGTTGAAGTCGTCGAACAGGGCGGCAAAGCGATGCGTATCCTCCTGATGCATCACGAGCGGGAAACGCAGGCTGAGGCGGGCACGCGACCCCTTGATCGCCGTCACCAGGATACGCACGGCATTCTCACCTTCACGAGGGTGCAAAGCGGTGATTTCGATGCCGCCGAAGCGGCGGCCACAGGCGGCGACGATCTCGGCGATCGATTCCGGCCGGGCGATCAAGGACAGCTGCCCGCCGGGGCGGAGGATGGCGCCGGCGGTGCGCACCCAGCTTTCGAACAGGCCGTCATGCATGGCATGCGCCTCCGCCTTCAAGGCATCCGGCGTGCGCCGGTCGCTGCCGTCGTTGAAGGGCGGGTTCATGATGACATGGTCGAAACTGTCGTCCTCCAGCCCCATGGCGCGCCGCGCCCGGCCTGTGGCCGTCACGTCCGCCTCGATGACGGACAAGCGCGCGGCGATGCGGGCATGGAGCGGATGGTCGATGCTGCGCCGGGCATAATCCGCCATGTCGGGCGAGCGCTCCGCCAGCACCCCCTCGGCCTTCGCCAGCCGCGAGGCGACCGCCATGCCGGCAGCCCCGGCGCCGGCGCCGAGATCGGCGACGCGGATCGGCCGCTCGTCGGCGACGAGGGCCGCCAGCAGCATGGCATCCATGCCGGACCGGTGGCCCCTGCCCTTCGGCTGCAACACATGGAAGCCGCCATAATGGAAGGCATCGAGGGTTTCGGCCGGGGCGCCCCGGGCGTCCTGCACCTCAGCTGCGCTCATCGCGCAGCTCGTCCGCAAGGCCGGCATCGGTGAGAATGGCGCGCGCCTCCTCCGCCCGGTCGCTTTCCACCAGGAAACGCCGCGGCAGCATGCCGAGTGAACCTTCGAGGATGCTCATGCCCTGATCGGCGATCATGCAATGAATGCCGGCATCCTTCATCAGGCTCTCGGCAAAGGAGAGCAGGACCGGATCGTTGGTACGGATGAGTTCGAGCATTCAGATGAAATCCCTGTCAAATTCGCATGAGCGAGACAATTCGCCTCTTGCCGCGCTAACCGGCCCTTTCTATTGTCTTTTGCAAAGAATGAACAGGAGTCCGGGTCGTTGGGCGTCGTAATACCGCTTGAAGAAGGCAAGAACAAACAGGCTTCGGTCAAGCCGCTCGTCGATCTGACCAAGGCGGACATGGAGCGCGTCAACCAGCTCATCCTGTCGCGGGCCGGCTCCGACGTGCAGATGATCCCCGAGGTCGCCAACCACCTGATCTCGTCTGGCGGCAAGCGCCTGCGGCCGATGCTGACGCTCGCCTCCGCCGCGATGTTCGGCTACGAAGGCGATGCGCATGTCAAGCTCGCCACCAGCGTCGAGTTCATGCACACCGCGACGCTGCTGCATGACGACGTCGTCGACGAAAGCGACCTGCGCCGCGGCAAATCGACGGCGCGGATGATCTGGGGCAACCAGGCGAGCGTGCTGGTCGGCGACTTCCTGCTCGGCCAGGCTTTCCGCATGATGGTCGATGTCGGTTCGCTGGATGCGCTCGACGTCTTGTCCACCGCCGCTTCGGTGATCGCCGAGGGTGAGGTGCTGCAGCTGTCCGTCGCCAAGAACATGGAAACGACCGAAGACGATTACCTGCAGGTGATCCGCGCCAAGACGGCGGCGCTGTTTGCGGCTGCCGCCGAAGTCGGCCCGATCGTCTCCAAGACCGACAAGGCCGGCCGCAACGCGCTGAAATCCTACGGCATGAACCTCGGCCTCGCCTTCCAGCTGGTCGACGATGCGCTGGATTACGGCGGCAAGGCCGCCGACCTCGGCAAGAATGTCGGCGACGATTTCCGCGAGGGCAAGATCACCCTGCCGGTCATCCTTGCCTATCGCCGCGGCACGCCGGACGAACGCGCCTTCTGGCGCGATGCCATCGAAGGCGGCAACAGCAGCGAAGAGAACCTGGAAAAGGCGCTGGGTCTGATCACCAGATACGGCAGCCTCGCCGATACCATCGCCCGCGCCAACCATTACGGCACCATTGCCCGCGACGCCCTGGCGCCGCTGCCGCAATCCGCCTGGAAGACGGCGCTGATGGAGGTCATCGACTTCTCCATCGAGCGGGTGAACTGAGGGTACACGCGGAATTCCTTGCGGGACTGCTTCAAAAAAGCCATTCTGTTGCGGAATCATAACGCCCGTGTTCCCATGCTTTCGGGCTTGGCCCGTCCCTGATGAAAGGCTTGTTCATGCGGCAGACAGTTGCCCACCGTCTTCTTTCCGGCGTCGCGATCGCGGTTCTGATGGTCGCAGGGGCGGCCAATATGGCTTATGCCCAGGCCGAAAAGGCGCCCGCGGGCGAACAGGTGGAAACCTTCGACCCCTCCACCGCCACGACCTTTGCCGGCGCCTTCCTTGCCGGACGCACGGCCGACGTGGACAAGGACTACAAGAACGCCATCTCGCTCTACCGCAAGGCGCTGGAACTGGAGCCGGGCAATCCCGAGATCCGCCAGCGGCTGATGATCGCGCTGTTCATGAACGGCGACTTCCAGGACGGCGTCAAGCTGGCCGAGCAGATGAAGGGCGACCCGTCCGTCGAGCGCATCACCACCATCGTTCGCGGCCTCAACGCCATCTACGGCAAGGACTACGCCTCGGCGGAGAAGATCCTCAAATATGAGGGCCCGAACGATCTCGAGCGGATGATGAACAGCCTGCTCGTCGCCTGGGCCCGCATGGGCGACGGCAAGGGCAAGGAAGCCCTGGCGCTGATCGAAGGCATGAAGGGGCCGCAATGGTTCGGCATCTTCAAGCATTACCATGCCGGCGCGCTGGCTGCCGCCACCGGCGACGTTTCCAAGGCGCGCTCGCACCTCAGCGAAGCCGTGGCCGACCGTGACGGCGGCCAGACGGCGCCGGACACCTATGTGCGCGCCGTGATGGCGCTGGCGCGGCTGGAAGCCAAGGAAGGCAACAAGCAGAAGGCGCTCGACGCGATTTCCGCCGGCGACAACTTCATCAACAACTACGCGCCGCTTCTCGCCCTTCGCCAGAGCATCGAAAAGGGCGAGAAGCCGGAGCAGCAGATCCGGACCGCGGCGCAGGGTGCCGCGGCCGTGCTGTTTTCCGTCGGCAGCGCGCTGAACCGCCAGGGCGCCGACGACGCCGTGGCGCTCTACCTGCAGGCCTCCTACGCGCTCGACCCGGAAAGCGCCGACACGCTGGTCCTGCTCGGCGGACTGGCTGAAAATGCCGAGCAGCCGCAGCGCGCCATCGACTTCTATCGCCGCGTGCCGCAGGATTCGCCGATGCGGCGGATTTCCGAGTTGCAGCTCGGCATGGCGCTCGCCCAGACCGGCGATGTCGACGAAGCCAAGAAGCACCTGAAATCGCTGATCGACTCCGATCCCAAGGACATCCGCAGCTATATCGCCTACGGCAGCGTGCTTTCCGACGCCAAGGACTATGCGGCCATGGCGGACAATTTCGACAAGGCCGTCGAGGTGATCGGCCCGGTGCCGAACCGCGGCAACTGGACGATCTTCTTCCAGCGCGGCATCGCCTATGAGCGGCTGAAGAAGTGGGAGCAGGCCGAGCCGAACTTCCGCAAGGCGCTGGAGCTCAACCCGGACCAGCCGCAGGTGCTGAACTATCTCGGTTATTCCTGGGTCGACATGAACCGCAATCTCGACGAGGGGCTTGAAATGATCAAGCGCGCCGTCGAACTGCGCCCCGACGACGGCTACATCGTCGATTCGCTCGGCTGGGCCTATTTCCGCCTCAACCGCTTCGAAGAGGCCGTCAACGAGCTGGAACGCGCCGCACAGCTGAAGGCCGGCGATGCGGCGATCAACGACCATCTCGGCGACGCCTACTGGCGTGTCGGCCGCACGTTCGAGGCCCGCTACCAGTGGCAGCGCGCCCTGACGATGAAGCCGGAAATGACCGAGATCCCGAAGATCGAGGCCAAGATCAAGGACGGGCTGAGCGACGGACCGCAGCAGCAGGTCGCCGTCAACAAGACGGATGCACCGACGACGGATTATACGATCGCTGCCGGCGACACCGTCGCCAAGATCGCCGAAAAGATGCTCGGCGACGGCAGCCGCGTCAACGAGATCCTCGAACTCAACCCGGCGCTGAAGGGCAACCCCGAAGACCTGAAGACCGGCGAAGTGATCAAGCTGCCGGCGAAGGTGAAGTAAGAGCCCTCGCCTGTCGTGACCACGGACAGCATTATCGAGCCGGCGCCGGCCAAGATCAACCTGGCGCTGCATGTGATCGGCCAGCGGCCGGACGGTTACCACCTGATGGAATCGGTGGTGACCTTTGCCGCTGCCGGTGATCGGCTGGTGATGTCTCCGGCCGGAACGGATCGGTTCGGCCTGTCCGGCCGTTTCGCGCCCTTGCTCCAGACGGAAGATCCGGCGACCAACCTGGTGTTGAAAGCCCGGGATGCGTTGCGGGCGGCATTCGTTGGCAAGGGACTGCCGGCGCCAGCCGTCGAGATCCATCTCGAAAAGAACCTGCCGGTCGCCTCCGGCATCGGCGGCGGCTCGGCCGATGCCGCGGCGGCTTTGCGCGGCCTGCAGCGGCTATGGGGCCATGCCCTGCCAGCGGAAGACTTGCATGCGCTTGCCCTGAAACTCGGTGCCGACGTGCCGATGTGTCTCGCCGGACGCCCGCTGCTTGCCCGCGGCATCGGCGACGAGATCGAGAGCCTGCCGCACCTGCCTGCCTTTTCCTGCGTGCTCGTCAATCCGCTGAAAGCGGTCTCGACGCCGGCGATCTTCAAGCTGCTGACCGAGAAGAACAACGCGCCGCTGGCGCCGCTGCCCGCCGCGGCAGATCACACCGGGTGGCTGTCCTGGCTTTCCTCCGCCCGCAACGACCTGGAAGCGCCAGCCAAGAACCTCGTCGGCGAAATCGGCGAGGCCGGCAAGCTGTTGCTTCGTGAAAACGCCGCGATGGTGCGGATGTCGGGGTCCGGCGCGACCTGTTTTGCCCTGTTTACCGATCCGGGCCTTGCCGAAAAAGCCGCCGCCGCGCTTCACGCTGCCCGGCCTGATTGGTATGTTCAGACGACAGAAACCTTTGCCGGAACCGTTTGATGACCCCACTCGACGAAAGCCGCCCGTTCATTCCCGTCGGCATCGCGGTGCTGACCGTTTCCGATACGCGGACATTGGCCGACGACAGGTCCGGCGATACGCTCGTCGCCCGCATCGAGGCGGCCGGCCACCGGCTTTCGGCGCGCGCCATCGTGCAGGACGACCGCAGCCGCATCTTCGACCAGGTGAAGGCGTGGACGCTCGACGATAGGATCGACGTGGTGATCACCACCGGCGGCACCGGCTTTACCGGCCGCGACGTGACGCCGGAGGCGCTGGAACCGCTGTTCGAAAAGCGGATGGACGGCTTTTCGGAGGTCTTCCACCGCATTTCCTACGACAAGATCGGCACCTCCACCATCCAGTCGCGGGCGACCGGCGGCGTCGCCAACGCCACCTTCATCTTCGTGCTGCCCGGTTCGCCCGGCGCCTGCAAGGATGCCTGGGACGGCATTCTCGCCGCACAACTCGACTATCGCCACATGCCGTGCAATTTCGTGGAAATCATGCCGCGGCTCGACGAACATCTTAAGCGCGGCAATCCCCGATCGTAGCGATCAGCGCATCGACCGCGCCACCCGGGACGGGATGAGCTCGCTTGCCAGCCGCCGGGTTTTCTGTCCCCTAGCGACCTCGGCCAAGGACAGGCCGGGTTTCGCCACGGCCAGCATCTGGTTCCTCGATACCAGGAAACCTTGTTCAAGCGGCGGCACCATCCGGGAAAAGCGCTTCCACCAGGGCAACCGATAGCTGACCGACGGGGAAAACCGTGCCGGCATGCGGTTCAGCGCCATGTACTCGGCAATCTCCTCGACCCAGCCGCTTTGCGGCCGCGCGCCGGGCTCCAGCAGCAGCAGCCATTCGCCGCGCGCCGCGCGCGCGATCTCGGCGAGGTCCCAGTGCAGATGGAAGCGGCAGCCGGCGGCATCGGCCACGTCGGACGAGCCGTCCTTCGAACCGTGGTCGAGCACGACGACATCGCTCACCAGCCCCTCCACGGCCCCCGCGACGAGCACCGACAGGGTCTGCGCCAGCTCGGCCTCCTGATCCCTGCATTCCATGATGACTGTCAACATGCCTTCCTGATTACTGCATCGCACAAGAAATTGCCATCGTTCTATCGGCTAATTTGTTCTTGCAATGTTCTCGTTTTCACGATAGGAATTTAATCATGATTTGACGGGGCGGATGAAGCCCCGGGCGGAGAACACCAATGAACGATCTGTCCCATGTCGGGCGGGCTGCCTTCCAGCCTGCCAATACGGCAGATATTGCCGATGCACTGATCGTGACCTCCGGGCTGCGGGTCGATGCCGAGCGACGGCGTGGCCGGGGCGCCGGCCTCAATCCGGATGGACGGTTCGAGCTGCAGCAGCGTGTCGCCTTCGATGACGGCTGGCAAACGCTGGAAGACCTGCCGCCGTTCAAGACCGAAGTACAGGTGGAAAAGCCGCGCACGGCGATCACCAAGAACGACTCGCCGGATATCGGCTTCGACCGTTCGGTCAATCCCTATCGCGGCTGCGAGCATGGCTGCATCTATTGTTTCGCCCGGCCGACGCACAGCTATATGGGCCTGTCGGCGGGCCTCGATTTCGAGGCCAAGCTGTTTGCCAAGCCGGACGCGCCGAAACTGCTGGAACGTGAGTTGGCAAAGCCGGGTTACAAGGTGCGCACCATCGCCATCGGCACCAACACCGACCCCTACCAGCCGATCGAGCGGGAGTGGCGCATCATGCGGCAGATCCTCGAGGTGTTGAACAAGGCCAACCATCCCGTCATGATCGTCACCAAGTCGGCGCTGGTGACGCGCGACATCGATATCCTGCAGGAGATGGCGGCCAAGGGGCTTGCCAAGGTCGGCCTGTCGGTGACGACGCTCGACCGCAAGCTGGCGCGGACGATGGAACCGCGGGCCGCGACGCCGACGAAACGGCTGGAGGCGATCCGGGCGCTCACCGAGGCCGGCATTCCCGCCAGCGTGCTGGTGTCGCCGATCATCCCGGCGCTGAACGACCATGAGATCGAACGTATTCTCGATGCGGCCAAGGCCGCAGGCGCGACGGAGGCAAGTTATGTGCTGCTTCGCCTGCCGCTGGAAGTCAGCCCGCTCTTCCGCGACTGGCTGCTGCAGCATTATCCCGAACGCTACCGGCATGTGATGTCACTGGTGCGCTCGATGCGCGGCGGCAAGGATTACGATGCCGAATTCGGCAAACGCATGAAGGGAGCCGGTCCTTATGCCTGGCAGATCGGCCGGCGTTTCGAGATGGCGACCAAGAGGCTCGGCCTCGGGCGTCGCGGCGTGCAGTTGCGCGGCGACCTGTTCCTGCCGCCGAACGGCAGCGGCGTGCAGTTGTCCCTGCTGTGAAGCAGCATTGAGCCGCAAGTCTGCTTGCGGAACGAGACAAGAAGTTTCCGGCGGCGGTCCCCTGTCCCCCGCTGCCGGAAAGCCCCCGGGGAGCCGCCCTCCATTGCGGCTTGGCCTGATACCGGCCGCAAACCGGGGGCTTGCAGGAGATCGGGTCGGCGTGCGATTTTCGCCGCATGAAAAAGAGCATGCCGCCCGATTCTCCACTGCTTTTCGATGCACCACCAGCGGGTCCGGATTTTCTGATGGAACTGTCTGCCCGAAAGGACGGCCATTGGCCGGTGGCGGGAACGGACGAGGCCGGGCGCGGACCGCTGGCCGGCCCGGTCGTCGCCGCAGCGGTGATCCTCGATCCGGATAACATCCCGCAGGGCCTCAACGATTCCAAGCAACTGACGCTCTCGGAGCGGGAGAACCTGTTCGAGGTGATTCTCTCGACCGCCACCGTCGCCATCGCCTCGTCGGGGCCGAAGCGGATCGACGGCATGAACATCCTGCGGGCCAGCCTCGATGCGATGCGCCGGTCGGTGCTGAGCCTCAGCCTCGCACCCAGGCTGGTGCTGGTGGACGGCCGCGACGTTCCGCCGGGGCTGCAGTGTCACGGCCGGGCCGTGGTCAAGGGCGACGCCCGCTCGGTATCGATCGCCGCCGCCTCGATCGTCGCCAAGGTGACCCGTGACCGAATGATGGCGCGGGCCGGCGCCGTATTCCCCGCCTACGGCTTTGCCAATCATGTGGGGTATGCCACCGTCGTTCATCGACGCAACATCGAGATTCACGGCCCTTGCCTGCTGCACCGGATGAGCTTCAGGCCGCTGAGAAAAGACGAGCCGCCGGCGGAGGATTGAAGGCCTTGCCACAAGCGCTCGACGGCAGGGTAAACGTATAAAACTCCGCACACGCAGGTGCGCTGACGAAGACGAAACCTCTCCTTCGTCATCCTCGGGCTTGTCCCGAGGATCTGCCTTCGCATGCCAAGTCATTGACCGTAAAGGATGTGTCTGACGTGCTTGGATCCTCGGGACAAGCCCGAGGATGACGTGGGAAAGGACTGCGGCTTGTCGGCAAAACGAAAAAGGCCGGGAAAACCCGGCCTTTTCTAGAACAATGCGGCGAACTCTCAGTTCAGGCGCGTCTTCACGTCGTTCAGCGAACGGTTGAAGAGGTCGGACTGCACGGCAGCGTCGCTCTTCTTCGCGATGACGGCTTCGGCGGCGGCAATCGCCAGATCGACGGCGGCGGAGCGGACGGCGTTGACGGCGTCGGCCTCGGCCTGCTTGATCTTCTGCTCGGAGAGCGCGTTGCGGCGAGCGACGAACTCCTCCGTCTTCTGCTTGGCTTCGGCGGTCAGCATCTGCGCCTCGCGCTCGGCGGCGGCGACGATGTTGGCGGCTTCGGCTTCGGCTTCCTTGCGCTTGCGCTGGTATTCGGCCAGCAGGTGCTGGGCCTCTTCGCGCAGGCGCTTGGCTTCCGCCAGCTCGTTGCGGATCTGGTCGGCGCGGGCGTCGAGGCTCTTGCCCACCATGCCCGGAACCTTGAGGTAGATCACCAGGGCGAGGAAGACGACCAGGCCGACGAGGGCAAAGAATGTTGCATCAAAAGCCATGGATCATGCCCCCTGCTTGGCAGCTGCGACGGCGGCCGAAATGTCGGCCTGCGTGGCCTGCTGGCCGATCAGTTCTTCGACGACGGTGTTTGCCGTGTCTTCGGCAATGGCGCCGACGTCGGCGAAAGCCTTCGCCTTGATGGCGGCGATATGCTGTTCGGCAGCAGCGAGCTTGCCGGAAAGTTCGGCTTCGACAGTTGCGCGGTCGGCATCGGCCTTGGCCTTGGCGGCGTCGCGGGCCGTCGTTGCAATGGTATTTGCCTTGGCGCGTGCGGCAGCGAGTTCCTTTTCATAGGTCTCGATCGCGGCGTCGGCTTCCGCCTTCAGGCGGCCTGCTTCGTCCAGGTCCTGGGCGATGCGGTCGTGGCGATTTTCAAGGATGCCACCGATGCGCGGCACGATGACCTTCTTCATGAGCATGTAGAAGAGGCCGAACGTGATCACCAGCCAAAGGATCTGGGACGCGAATGTGGTCGAATCGAACGGCGGGAAAACACCGGTCTCGTGACCAGCTTCATGTGCCACGCCCGTTTCCGTATGGGTCTCGCCCGCGGCCGGGGTTTCTTCGGCATAAGCCGGGGTCACAAACATGCTCACCTCCAGGTGTACTGCAAATGCAAAGGATCACGGCCCGCATGCAGCGAACCGTGATCCAGATCTCGGCCGGTATTAGACGGCGAAGAGCAGGAGGAGAGCGATGAGCAGCGAGAAGATGCCCAGAGCTTCCGTAACGGCGAAGCCGAATACCAGGCGGCCGAACTGGCCGTCAGCGGCAGACGGGTTGCGCAGGGCGCCCGACAGGTAGCTGCCGAAGATGTTGCCGAGACCCAGAGCCGTACCGGCCATACCGAGGCAAGCCAGACCTGCGCCGATGTACTTTGCTGCTTCCGCTTCCATGATTGAACTCCTTCGAATGGTTGTTGCGGCGAATGACTGGCGCCCGGAAAGACGCCGTTGTCGGTATCCTTAGTGCCCGCCAGGGTGAACTGCGTCGTTGAGGTACATGCAAGTCAGTACCGCGAAGACGTAAGCCTGCAGGAAGGCGACGAGGAACTCGAGACCGGTCAGGGCGACGGTCATGATAAGAGGCAGGATGGCGCCACCGACGCCGAGCGCGCCGAGGGTTCCGAGCGAGGCGACGAAGCCTGCGAACACCTTGAGCGTGATATGGCCTGCCAGCATGTTGGCGAAAAGACGAACCGACAGCGAGATCGGACGCGACAGGAAGGAAATGATTTCGATCGGCACGACCAGCAGCAGCAGCAGCGGCGGCACGCCGGAGGGCACGAACAGCTGGAGGAAATGCAGGCCGTGCTTGTAGAAACCGTAGACAAGAACCGTGCCGATGACCAGGAGCGCCAGCGCGAAGGTGACGATGATCTGGCTGGTGATGGTAAAGAAGTACGGGAACATGCCGAGCATGTTGGCCGTCAGCACGAACATGAACAGCGAGAACACCAGCGGGAAGAACTTCATCCCGTGGCTGCCCGCCCCTTCCCTGAGCATCGAGGCGATGAACTCATAGGACATTTCTGCGACCGACTGCGTGCGACCCGGGATCAGGCCGCGCTGCGAGGTGGCGAAATACAGGAAGCCCGATGCCGCAGCGACGGTGGCGACCATGAACAGCGACGCATTGGTAAAAGAGAAATCAATCCCGCCAATTTCGATAGGAACAATCTTTTGTACCACGAACTGATGGATCGGATCGTTTGACACCGTCGGTCTCTTTCATTCTGCCCGCGCTCAGGCGGAGGCCTCTACCCGAGAAAGCGACCGATGGCCACTCCTCATGATTCATTTTTATCCTTGTCGAGAGGATGCGGCGCCGCCACCATCCCGGCCGAACGAAGAACATTCAATATACCGGCACAGAAGCCGAGGAGCAGAAGAACGATCATGCCCCAAGGCGCTGTACCGACAAAACGATCGAAAAGATAGCCCAGAAGAGCACCGACGATGATGGCGGCGATGAATTCGCTGGAAAGCTTCATGGCCATGGCATACCCCTTGCGGTTTGCCTCGGCACTGCTTTCGCTCGCCTTTTCGTCGTGCGCCTCCTTGCGAATGTTTGCCAGCTTGGCATCCAAACGCCTGCGGCGCGCTTCCAGACCGTCATCCCGGTTGTCCGTCATGGTACTCTCCTCTTCCTTTGTCCTTTTCCTGCCTTAAAGTCAGGCTAACGAGAAGCAGACGGAGAGGTAAATAGCACCTTTCAGGCCGTTTTGAAGTCGCGCGCAACATAGTTTTGGCCGTCCTTATAGTCAAGGCGTCGACCAAGGTTGTTAAGGGACTATTTTACTGTAAAGATTCAGGAACTTAGCTGGATATCGGAGGGAATCCCCCAAGAATCCGGGATTTCCCTGCTGCAAAGCGGCGCCTTCTTCAGCTCCAGCCGCCGCCATAGGTACGGTAGAAGACGTGAAGCCCGATGCGGCCGACCTTCTTCATGCTGCGCGCCCAGCGCGGCCAGACGTAGATGGCGTGGTAATGCGTCGCCGAGCCGACTTCCGGCAGCCAGATCTTGCCGGCCGTCACCGCCATGGCGACATCCCGGGCAATCTTCCAGTGATATTGCGAATTGACGCGATCCTTGATGCGGTCGCAGGCGAAGGAAAACTGGCAGCGATTGCGCCAGTCCTCGTTCTGGTAGACGACGCCGCAGATGGTTTTCGGATAGGCGGGATTGCGCACCCGGTTGAGGATGACCTGCGCCACGGCGGCCTGCCCCTTCACCGACTCACCGCGTGCCTCGAAATAGATGCCGGACGCGAGGCATTGCTGCTCATCGGGAGAAAACACCGACGGCGGCAGCACGCTCGCCGCCCAGGCGTGGTCCTCCGGGCCGATCTGCGGCACGAAACGGCCGGTATCCTGCTTGTCGGCGAGAATCGAATCGAAGGGCGATTCCTTGGCGTAATCCGGCTCGACCGGCGCATAGGCGGTGGCGAGCACGTCGGCCTTGTCGTTGGTCACCAGGCTGGCGAGCATCGAGGAGACGCCGACTTCCGCTACCGGCTCCTTCTTCTTATAGAAAGCGCTGGCGATCTGCAGTTCCTTGCCGCGGATCTTCGGCTTGACGAAACCTGTCGGTTCCTTGCTGTCGAACAGCGGCTCGAACAGCGAGGTGGTGCGATCGAGCACGGAGCCGGCGGAAAAATCCTTCGGCGGCAGCATCTTTTCCACAGCCACGACGCGGCGTTTCTTTTCTCTGCGGTTGATGCGCTCCTCGTCCGGCGTGCCTTCGCCCTTCTCGCGGTCGATGATCGCCACGTGCCGGCCGTCCGGCAGTTTCAGTCCGGCATCGGCGCCGAGCGAGCCGGTGACGATCGGATCGGCAAAGAAAAGTTCCGATTCATGGATGGATCCGGCCGGCGAATCGGTGAGCACCATGCGCCATTGCTGGCCGCCGCGATCGAGGCCTGAGAGCAGGCCGGCGAGATCGGCATGGGCGGAAATCGAGGGAAACCCGATCCAGATCGCCAGTCCAAAGACGAGGGGCGAAGTCCAGTTGCCAAACGGCGAACGGAACTTACGGCGCGAACGGCTTTCTTGACGCAAAACAAAACTCCACGAAGGCGACGCAAGACATGTATGCAAAATCGCTCATTAACCTTTATAGCTGGTTAATAGCGACGTCTGCACGGCGCCTTCGACTGCGACAATCTGCCCGAAACGGCCCTTTTCGGCTCAGATGATGACGTGCGACCCCAATTCGACGACACGATTCGCCGGCAGTCGGAAATAATCCGAGGGGTCGGCGGCGCTGTTGGCGAGCGCGATGAACAGCCTGTCCTGCCAGTGCGGCATGCCGGACTTGGCATCCGGCACCAGCTTGCGCCGGCCGAGATAGAAGGAGGTCGACATGATGTCGAACTTCAGCCCTGTCTTGCGCAGCTGCGCCAGGGCCTGCGAGACGTTCTGCGATTCCATGTAGCCGAAATTCAGCCGCACGCGGGAAAAGCGCTCGCTGATCTGCTCGACCATGTAACGATCCTCATTGGTCACCCGCGGCTTGTTGATCGTCTGGATGGTGAGGATGACGTTCTTCTGGTGCAGCACATGATTGTGCTTGAGGTTGTGCAACAGCGCGGCCGGCGCCGATTCCGGGTCGCTGGTCAGGAAGATCGCCGTGCCCGGCACGGCCACGGGGCCGTGTTCGCTCTTGCGCTCGATCGAGGTGATGAAGGAATTGAGCGGGATATCCGTATGGCGGGTGCGCGTGAACAGGATCCGCGTGCCGCGGCGCCATGTCCACATGATCACCGTAAAGGCGGTGGCGATCAGCACCGGCACATAACCGCCTTCCTCGATCTTCAAAAGGTTCGACCCAAGGAAGATGATCTCCAGCGTCACGAAGGGCGACATCACCAGCGCCGCCATCGGCCGCGACCATTGCCAGCGGGTGGTGATGAATTCGAAGGCGAGGATGCTGCTGATCAGCATCGTACCGGTGACCGAAATGCCGTAGGCGGTCGCCAGCGCATCGGAACTGCGGAAGGTGAGCACCAGGCCGATGACGCCGACCAGCAGGATGGTGTTGACCGACGGCAGGAAGATCTGCCCGGTATTGGTTTCCGAGGTGAAGAGGATTTCCATGCGCGGCAGATAGCCGAGATGGATCGCCTGGCGCGTCAGCGAGAACGCGCCGGTGATGACCGCCTGGCTGGCGATGATCGTCGAGGCCGTCGCCAGGATGACGATCGGCAGCAGCGCCCATTGCGGGAACATCAGGTAGAAGGGATTGGACACGGCTTCGGGATGTTTCAGAACCAGCGCGCCCTGGCCGAGATAATTCAGCGTCAGCGCCGGAAACACCAGCAGGAACCAGGCGAGCTGGATCGGCTTGCGGCCGAAATGCCCGAGGTCGGCATAGAGCGCTTCCGCGCCGGTGATCGTCAAAAACACCGAACCGAGCACCAGCAGGCCGATGAAGCCCTCGTCGACCATGAAGGAAATGGCGTACCAGGGATTGAAGGCCGCGAGGATACCGAAATCGTCGGAAATATGGGCAAGACCGGCACCGGCCATGACGACGAACCAGACAGCCATCACCGGCCCGAAGAACCGTCCGACCGCGCCGGTGCCGTGCGACTGGATGGCGAACAGGAAAAACAGGATGGCGACCGATATCGGAACGATATATTCCGCCATGCTGGGCGCCACCAGCTTGATGCCCTCCACCGCCGACAGGACCGACAGCGCCGGCGTGATCATCACTTCGCCGAGGAACAGCGCGGCGCCGATCAGGCCGAGCAGCATCAGGAGCGCGGTGTGGCCGTTGGCGGTCTTCATCAGCAACGCCAGAAGCGACAGCGTGCCGCCCTCGCCGTCATTGTCGGCGCGCAGCAGGAACAGCACGTATTTGATGGTGACGATGATGGTCAGCGACCAGATCATCATCGAGATCAGGCTGATGATCTCGAATTCGGTGATGCCGTCGCGGCCGATCGGTCGCAGCGCCTCGCGGAAGGCGTAAAGCGGGCTCGTGCCGATATCGCCGTAGACGACGCCGACGGAGCCGAGCGCGAGGCCGACGAGATTGCGCAGCTTGTTGCCATCCGGCGCGGAATGCTCAGCAGTGTGAGACATGGGGTGTGAAAACAGGCCTAAAGCCAGCCTTTCCAGAGAAAGAAAAACGAAAACGGCGGTCAACCGCCATCACCGCACACGAATGCGGGCAGGCGCTTCCCCGGCGGGGTCGGCGCATCAGGGATCAGGGTGGTCCGTAGCGGGCAGACAGGGCGGCAACACGATGCGGCCGCAGGCTTCCGGCATGTCCGCCGTCGCACGAAGCGATCCGGGCGAAGCCACGAGGTGCGCAATCCATCGGAGGGGAGCCGGCCTCACCGCTGAAACGACAGGCATCGATCAATCAACAACTCCTGCGCCCCTAGCATCGGGCCGCTTCCTAGCTTCGCACGGTGGATCACCGCATCGCGACTATCTACAGCAATTGCTGCGGGACGGATAGGGGATGCTCTGCAGCATTTATGTCACGCCGGCCGATGCTGCGTTCGGCCGGTTGCCGGGATTGCGCCGCCATCGGGCGGCTCGAACCGCAGCCTTCTGATCGAAGGCGCGGAGAGAATCAATCCCTTCGATCGAAGGGCAGCCATGCAAAAGACGCAGCCGCTATTCGAAAACGATGGCGGGGGCGGCTCTCTGCGTGGTGCCCTTGAGTTGTTGCCAGACCTTTGTGGCGATATCGCGGTAGATACCGGCCGAAACGCCGTCCGGTTCGGACACCACAACCGGCGTGCCGGCATCGGAGGTCTCGCGGATGGTCATCGTCAGCGGCACTTCGCCGAGGAAGGGCACGCCGATGCGCTCCGCCTCGTTCCTCGCGCCGCCATGGCCGAAGATATCGTAGCGGTTGCCGGTATCGGGGGCGATGAAATAGCTCATGTTCTCGATGATGCCGAGCACCGGCACCTCGACCTTGCGGAACATCGTCAGCCCCTTGCGGGCATCGATCAGCGCCAGGTCCTGCGGCGTCGAGACGATGACGGCGCCGGCCAGCGGCACCTGCTGCGCCATGGTCAGCTGCGCATCGCCGGTGCCGGGCGGCATGTCGACGACCAGAACGTCGAGCTCGCCCCAGGCGACCTCGCGCAACATCTGCATCAGGGCCGACTGCACCATCGGCCCACGCCAGATCATCGCCGTTTCCTCGTCGACCAGGAACCCCATGGACATGACCTTCAGGCCGTAATTTTCCATCGGCCTGATGATGCGGCCGTCGATCTGGCCGGGGCGGCCGGAAATCTTCAGAAGGCGCGGCATGGACGGGCCGTAGATATCGGCATCCAGCACACCGACGCGCAGGCCGTTTGCCTGCAGCGCCAGCGCCAGATTGACGGCGGTCGTCGACTTGCCGACGCCGCCCTTGCCCGACGCGACGGCGATGATCGCGCCGATGCCGGGCACGCCGGCCTTTGCCTGCTGCGGCGACCGGGCCTGCGGCGGCGCATGCGAATGGCCGTGATGATGCCCCTGGTGACCATGATTATGGGCCGGCTGGGCCGCCGGGCGCGGAGGGGTTGCGCCGCCGGCCTTCTTGTCGGCGGTCAGCGCCACCATGGCGCCCTTGACGCCCGGCAGTTCCTTGACGGTGCGTTCGGCGGCCTGCCGCAACGGCTCCAGGTCCTTCGCCCGTTCGGCCGGAACCGTGATCGAGAAATAGACCTTGCCGTCGGCGATGAAGACATCCGACACCATGCCGAGATCGACGATATTGCTTTCCAGATCCGGACCGCGCACGGTCTTCAGCTTGTCCAGAACCTGTTCCTTGGTGAGATCCACCTTGCAGCCCCCGCATTTCCTGTTTCCCGTTAGATAAGCGAGCCGGAGCGGTTCGCCAAGGCCGACGGAGACGAAGCTGTGCGGGAAGCAGAAACACAAAACCGCCGGTCATGATGGCTGCCGTACATCCGGGCTCGCACATCATGGCCGACGGCTCTGCATCGCGCGCCATTCATCGGCGCTGTCGTTTGCAAAGTCCCCTCTGGACCTATGATGATAAGGAAGCAGGAAGCGTGCCAGTTTTGTAAGTATAAAAATATGAATTATAATCAGATGGTTATCGAAACCGCCGTCTTCGACGGCATTCGCCGCTCAGAAGAACCGCGCCCAAAATACAATGCAATGCACAATAAAAATGCAGCGCAATGCTCATCTATTTGATCATGCCGAGGCGCAATGCCTTGGCGACGGCCTGGGTGCGGTTGACCGTATCGAGTTTTTTGGCGGCACGATTGAGATAATGATTGACCGTATGTTCCGACAGGCCGAGAATTTCGGCGATTTCCGCGCTGGTCTTGCCCGCCGCCGTCCAGTTCAGGCAGTCGATCTCCCGCTCCGTCAGCGAATCGGTGCTCTTGATGTCCTGGTAACGGATTTCCGCCAGCCGGCCGTAGACATGGACGCAGATGAGATGGAGAAGCAGTTCCTCCTCGAAGCTGATCGCCTCCCTGTCGCCGCCCAACGAAATGGCGCCGCGCCCGCCGGCCGGGTCGTGCACCGGAAAATACGCTCCCCTGACCAGGCCGAACCGCGTGAAAAGGCTCGCCACCACATCGGTGCGGCCATCATCGCGCCGCATGACCGTCTCGCCGAGGTCATAACGAAAGGGCACCGTCGTCTTGCGCAGGCGCCGCATCAGCGCGCTGTCCGACAGCATCTTCTGCTGGTCGTAGATGGACAACAATTCCGCCGGCCAATTGGTGATCACCGAATTAGCCGAGAGCTCGATCGAGGTCTTGCCCGGCAGGTGAAGAACCATGAACGCCTTCATGCCGAATGCCTCGGTCAGACGCTTCATGAACCGGAACACGTCGAACTGAGTTTTGAGGCCTTCGATTTCAACGATGTAGGCCTCACCCTTCGAGAGAGAGACGGTTTCGATTTCAGCAACCATTGTTTTCTTAAGCCTGGTCCGTGGGGCGGGGGTACGCCGACGGATCGCGGGAGGACCCAGCACTATTCTAGATTGATTTATCTAGCTTTAATCGTTCGGCAACAGGAAATCCATCAAAATGCGCCGACGATCCAAAGCCTTTCTCCTCCGGCATATAGACGCCATGCTGCAACGATACAGTTCTTTGCGATCATGACAAATCCCGGGAGAAAAAGTCAAAAACGCAAATAAAAACTTCCGTCGCGCAGAAAGAAAGAAGTAGAAAAATACCCCAATAACGATCAATATTTTAAAATACTTTCCATCGACATAATAAGTCCTACGAATTAACCGCGGCAATTTTCGGCGGGCAGCCCCGGCAAATTGCGCCGGCCTGCGATTCAGCGCCGCCGGACGCCACCGCGATCAGAGCGGTGCACCGGCATGCGGCCCGAGGCCGAATCGCAATGATTCGTCGATGTTGCCGGCCGCAGCGCGAACGGGTTCGGCCCAATCGACCAGTTGCTGCATGGAAATACGGTAAACCGGCGCCGTAACAGAAATCGCCGCGACCAGGGACCGGTCGCCGGAACGGACCGGAGCGGCGACGCAGTGGATGCCGTCCTCATGCTCCTGCCGGTCATAAGCGACGCCCTCGCGGCGAATTGTGGCGATGTCTGCCATCAGCGCCGCGGCAGTCGCATGGGTCTGCGCGGTAAAGACCTGGAATTCCAGTCCGGCGATTCGCTCCTGCAGCACGGCATCGGGAAGCGCCGAGAGCGCTGCCTTGCCGACCCCCGTGCAGTGGACCGGCGAAACCTTGCCGACTTCGGAATACATCCGCACCGACTGCCGCCCTTCCACCTTGTCGAGATAGACGACCTGCGCGCCCCGAAGCACGGCGAAATGCACCGTCTCGCCGGTCATCCGGTGCAAGGCCTTGAGATGCGGCTCGGCCAGCAGGCGCACCTCGTTGCGAGCCCAGGCCAGAGAGGCGAATTTCAGCAGCCGCAGCCCCGGAACGTAACATTGGTTGCGGTCGAGATCGAGCAGGCCTTCCTCGACGAGATGGCTGAGCTGGCGATGCAGCGTGCCGCGCGGCTCGCCCGAAAGCGCAAGCACGTCGGTGAACCGCAACGGCTGCTCCGCCTCCGCGACCAGCGCCAGCGTGGCGACCGCTTTCCCCAGCGTGCCGGTGCCCTGGCCCTTCGGCCCGGCGTCATCCGTATCGATCGTTCCTGCCATGGCCTCACCGCTTGACACGCTGTGTGGATACTTCGATAATTCCATATAGTCAAACATAATTCCATATAATGGAACTTTCGGGAGAGGAAGGCATTAATGACAGCGACCCAGGCACGGTTTCCCGATCTCGAGGGTGCCGGCGTCATCGTCACCGGCGGCAGCACCGGCATCGGCGCGGCACTGGTCGAGGCTTTCGCCCTCCAGGGCGCCAGGGTCGGTTTCCTCGACATCGCTGTGGCCGAAGGTGAGGCGCTGGTCGAGCGCCTCGGCGCCGGCGTGGCGCATGCGCCGGTCTTCGAGGCGGTCGACCTGCGCGACATCGCCGCGACCCGGCAAAGCGTGGAGCGGCTGGCGGCGGCGCTGGGCAGCATCCGCGTGCTGGTCAACAACGCCGCCTGGGACGACCGGCACGACATCGACGCGGTGACGGAAGACTATTGGGACGACAACCAGGCGATCAACCTCAAGCCGGTGTTCTTCCTGTCGCAGGCGGTGGTGCCGCATCTGCGCCGCGCCGGCGGCGGGGCGATCGTCAATTTTTCCTCGATCGCCTTCCTGCTCAACATGGCCGACGTGCCGGCCTATGCCGCCGCCAAGGCCGGCATCATCGGCCTGACCAAAAGCCTTGCCGGCCGGCTGGGGCCGGACAATATCCGCGTCAACGCCATCCTGCCGGGCATGATCGTCACCGAGCGGCAGAAAAAGCTCTGGCTGACCGAGGAGGGCATCGAGACCATGGTGGCCCGCCAATGCCTAAAACGGCCGCTGGTTGCCGAGGACATGGTCGGGCCCTGCCTTTTCCTCAGTTCCGCCTGTTCGGGCGCCATAACCGCACAAACCATCATTGCCGACGGAGGCCTGCTTTAAATGACCGAACCCGCCTTTATCGCCGTCGACTGGGGCACCTCCAGTTTCCGGCTGTGGATGCTTGACCGCGCCGGCAAGCCGCTTGCCGAACGGCGCAGCGGCGAAGGCATGACCACGGCCGCCTCAAGCGGTTTTGCCGCGATCCTGCAATCGCATCTCGACGCCATTGCGGCACCGGCCGACCTGCCGGTGCTGATCTGCGGCATGGCCGGCGCCCGGCAGGGCTGGATCGAGGCCGGTTACATCGACCTGCCCGCATCGATCTCGGGCATCGCCGCCGGCGCGGTGCGCATCGCTGGCGAAAGCCACGACATCCGCATCCTGCCCGGTCTCGCCCAGCGCCGGGCCGCGGACCCGGATGTCATCCGCGGCGAAGAAACGCAGCTGCTCGGGGCGCTCTCCGCCTTTTCCGGCGGCGATCATATCGTCTGCATGCCGGGGACTCATTCGAAATGGGTGCATGTCTCGGGCGACACCGTCGACGGCTTCTCCACCTTCATGACCGGCGAACTCTTCGACGTCATCACCCGCCATTCCATCCTCAGCCATGCGGTCGCCGGCTCCGAGGCGATCGACGATGCCGGTTTTGCCGATGCCGCCGCTGATGCCTATGCCGCCCCGGCGATGGTGACCAACCTTCTGTTCCGCGCCCGCGCCGGCCAGCTGCTGCACGGCCTGTCCGCCGATGCCGCCAAGTCGCAGCTTTCCGGCACGCTGATCGGCGTCGAAATCGCCGGGGCGCTGTCGCATGCGAAGAAGGGCGCCGTCGTGCGCCTCGTCGCATCCGGCCGGCTGCAGCACCTTTACGAGAGCGCCTTCCGGCGGCTCGCCATCGATTTCACCACCATCGACGCCGACGATGCGGTCCGCAAGGGGCTGTTTGCCGCCGCCCGCACGCTTTGGCCGCTGACGCAGGAGACACAGTCATGACCCGCATCCCCTTTCCCGACATGAAATATCCGCTGATCGCGATCCTGCGCGGCCTGAGGCCCGAAGAGGCCGAAGGTGTCGTCGGCGCGCTCATCGACAACGGCCTGACGGCGATCGAGATCCCGCTCAATTCGCCGGAACCCTTCCGTTCCATCGAGACCGCGGTGAAGATGGCGCCGGAAAACTGCCTGATCGGCGCCGGCACGGTGCTCACCGTCCAGCAGGTCGAATGGCTCGATGCCGTCGGCGGCAAGCTGATGGTCAGCCCGAACGTCGATACCGACGTCATCCAGGCCGCCGCCGCCAAGGGCATGGTGACGATGCCCGGCGTCTTCACCGCCACCGAGGCGCTGCTCGCCGCCAAGGCCGGCGCGACCGGCCTGAAGTTTTTCCCGGCCAGCGCGCTCGGCGCCTCCGGCATCACGGCGATCCGCGCCATCCTGCCGCCGGACCTGACGCTCGCCGCCGTCGGCGGTGTCTCCGACGCGAATTTCCGTGATTATACCTCGGCCGGCATCCTCGCCTTCGGCCTCGGCACCTCGATCTACAAGCCGGGCATGACGGCGGCCGAGGTGGCGGAGCGGGCAAAGCGCACGATTGCCGCCTACGACGCCGCGATCGGAGGCTGAACCATGACCGAAACCCATGATTTCAACGGCAGCGTGCTGTTCGATACGCCCCTGGCGCTCGGCGAAGGCCCGACCTACGACCCGGCCACCGATACGGCCTGGTGGTTCAACATCGTCGGCAAGGAGTTGCACGAACTGCATCTGGCCAGCGGCGCCAAGCGCGTGCATGCCCTGCCCTTCATGGCCAGCGTGCTCGCCCGCATCGACGGCCAGCGCCAGCTGATCGCCTCCGAGGACGGCCTGTTCATTCGCGACACCGCGACCGGCGCACTCTCCCTGCATGTGGAATTCGAGCCCGGCAAACCCGGCAACCGCTCCAATGACGGGCGCACCCATCCGTCCGGCGCGCTGTGGATCGGCACCATGGGCAAATCGGCCGAGGACGGCGCCGGCGCCATCTACCATGTCGCCGGCCGCAGGGTCACACGCCTTTACGACCGGGTCAGCATCCCCAATTCGATCTGCTTTTCGCCGGACGGTTCCATCGGCTATTTCGTCGACAGCAAGGTGAACAGGCTGATGCGTTTCGCCGTCGATCCGGCAACCGGCCTGCCGGCCGGGGAAGCCACCGTGCTGGTCGACGCCTCCGGCGAGCCGCACGACATCGACGGTTCGGTCTGCGATGGCGAAGGCAACATCTGGAATGCCCGCTGGGGCGCCGGCGCTGTCGACCGCTACGCGCCGGACGGGCGCCATCTCGCCCGCTACCGCGTACCGGCGAGCCAGAGCAGCTGCCCGGCCTTCATCGGCGCCAGGGCCGACCGGCTGATGGTGACCTCCGCCTTCCAGGGCATGGACGCCGCAGCGCGTGCCGCCGATCCCCAGGCCGGCGTGACCTTCGAGCTTGGCGTTTCCGTCATAGGTGTTTTCGACCCGCCGTTCCGTCTCTAGGGCGGTTCCGGAACGATTTTTGCAAAGAATGCGCGGCGGCGGCAGCAATTCCGCCGCTTTTCATATTCGAACCGGTAAAAAGTTCCGAAAATTTTCCGAATAACATTTCGGAACCAAATCCTCTGCTTATCAGTTTTTGCATCGAACCGGCGCGGATGAGACTAAAAATTGGTCAATTCCGGGTCTGACGACAACCGATGACATCTGGAAAGGCAGGTTCAACATGCTCAAGAAACTCCTCACGACAGCGGCTGCCGGTGCTCTTCTCATGGGAGCCACCGCCACCTATGCCCAAGACACGACAAAACCGATGGACACCACCACGCAGTCCCAGACGATGGACGGCGCGGCAACGACAACCCCGGAGGTCACGCCTGACGCTGCGGCAAACACGCCGGCGACGGCCGACACCACCAATCAGACGGCGGCAGCCGGCGATACCTACCTGACGCAGCAGGCACCCGACGAGATCAGCGCCAATACCTATATCGGCCAGCCGGTCTATAACGGCGCCAACGAGAACGTCGGCAAGATCAACGACCTCATCCTGAAGAAGGATGGCGGTATCGTCGCTGCGGTGATCGGCGTCGGCGGCTTCCTCGGCATCGGCGAAAAATACGTCGCCGTTCCGATCCAGAACGTCGCCGTGTCGCAGGATGCGGAAGGCTCCGAGCTGAAGCTGACGACCTCGGAAACGGCCGACAGCCTGAAGGCCGCGCCCGAGTTCAAGACCCTGGCCATGCAGACCGCCGAACGCAACAATGCGACCACCGGCGTCGGCATGACCCCGACGGACAGCACCACGACCTCGTCGACGAACACCGATACCATGGCCACGCCCCCGGCTGAATAATCGGGTTCCGGAACGCGGGACGGCATGTTCGTCCAATTGAAAGAGGCGGTGCGCAAGCGCCGCCTCTTTCGTTTGTGTCGTCCGGGCTCAGGCGAGCCGGTGGTTCGTTTTCAGGGATTCTGGATCGGCAGGGCGCCGGCGCGCTTTTCAGCCTCAAGGGAGGCGGCCGCGTCGACATAGGCTTCCTGGCGGGCGGCGCTCCAGTAGCGCAGTTCGTCAAGAGGGATCTGGTTGCCGGTCATGGCGCAGATCACATAGGCGCCCGGCAGCATGATCTGGAAATCGGCGTCGAGATATTTGAGCTTCGCCTCGCGGTTTCCGCTGCCTTCGAAACGGTTCATGCGCACTCTCCTGCCGCGTATCATCGGATTGCCATACTCTCTGGCAAGATAGATTTCCAGCTTTTTCCCGTAGCCTTGCCGTCAGCTTCTGCCGAACAGCCGCTCGATGTCGGAAAGCTTCAGCTCGATATAGGTCGGCCGGCCGTGATTGCATTGGCCGGAGCCGGGAGTGGCCTCCATCTGCCGCAGCAGCGCGTTCATCTCCTCGGGACGCAGGCGCCGGCCGGAGCGCACCGAGCCGTGGCAGGCCATGGTGGCGGCGACATGTTCGAGCTTGGCCGAAAGCCCCGATGCCGTGTCCCATTCGGCGATCTCGTCGGCGAGCTGCCGCACCAGGCCGGGCGCATCGACCTCACCGAGCATGGCCGGCGTTTCCCGCACCGCAACCGCGCCCGGCCCGAAACGCTCGATGGCGAGCCCCAGCCGGTCGAGATCCTGGCTGTGGACCATCAGGCGGTCGCAATCTTCTTCCGGCAGGTCGATGATCTCGGGAATGAGCAGCACCTGCGACGGCAGGCGGCGGTCGCGCAGCGCCTTGCGCAGTTCCTCGTAGACCAGCCGCTCATGGGCGGCGTGCTGGTCGACGATCACCAGGCCGTTTTCCGTCTGTGCCACGATGTAGTTCTCGTGCAGCTGGGCGCGGGCGGCGCCGAGCGGGTACTGGCGCGCCGGTTCCGGCGTTGCCGTTGCCGCCACGGGGTCGGCCGCCGGACGCTCGGTGCGGGCAGCGGGCGTCGAAAAATCGGAAAAGCTTGCCTGCGGCCGTTCGCCGAAACCGGCGGAAACGGGAGCCGTTTCGAATGGCCGGTAAGGCGACGCGTCGCGCGACCAGTTGGCGGAGGGCGCGGGGCGCTGGTAGGCGGGCTGGTAGCCCGGCCGGAAGGCGCGCAGCATGCCGTCGGCGCCGGTGGTCGCCGCCCGGTCGCCGTTCTGCGCCAGCGCCTCGCGGATGGCGCCGACGATCAGGCCGCGGATGAGGCCGGGGTCGCGGAAGCGGACATCGGACTTTGCCGGGTGGACATTGACATCCACCAGCGCCGGATCGATGTCGATCGACAGCACCGCCACCGGGTAGCGCCCCTGCGGCACGGTTTCGGCATAGGCGCCGCGGATGGCCGACAGGATCAGCTTGTCCTGCACCGGCCGGCCGTTGATGAAGGCATATTGGTGGGCGGAGTTGCCGCGGTTGAAAGTCGGAACGCCGGCGAAGCCGGTCAGCCGCACATCCTCCCGGACCGCGTCGATCTCGATGGCGTTGTCGCGGAATTCCTTGCCGAGCACCTGCGCCATGCGCGCCAGGCGGTCGTCGCCGGTGGCGGGAAATTCCAGCGTCGACCGGTCGGCGCCCGACAGCACGAAACGGATATGCGGGAAGGCGATCGCCATGCGCTTCACCACTTCGGTGATGGCGCCGGCCTCGGCCTTTTCGGTCTTGAGGAATTTCAAACGGGCCGGCGTGGCGAAAAACAGGTCGCGCACCTCGACGATGGTGCCGGCATTGGTGGCCGCCGGCCTGACGGCCGACAGCTTTCCGCCGGTCACCGAAACCTCCGCCCCCTCAGCGCTGCCGGGCAGGCGGCTTGTGATCGACAGCCGCGCGACCGAGCCGATCGACGGCAGGGCTTCGCCGCGGAAACCGAGCGTGCGGATATCGGTCAGCGTTTCGGAAATCTTCGAGGTGCAATGCCGCCGGATCGCCAGCGCCAGGTCGTCCGGCCCCATGCCGCCGCCATTGTCGGAGACGCGCAGCAGGCTCTTGCCGCCGCCGGCAGTGGCGATCTCGATGCGGCTGGCGCCGGCGTCGATGGCGTTTTCGATCAGTTCCTTGGCGGCGCTCGCCGGCCGTTCGATGACTTCGCCGGCGGCAATCTGGTTGATGATCGTTTCGGACAGCTGCTTGATGGACATGGCCGATTTTATCCGGATTCGGCAGCCGCTGGAAAGCTGCAATGCGACTTGTGTGCACGGATGCCGGAAATTCGGGCCAATCCGCTTCTGCATCCGCCGAAGGGTTCTTCACTTCTTTAACACCGCCTTAATATAAATATGACAATTCTCGCATCATCTTGAAATGATAAGCAGGATGCCGGAGGCAATGCCGGCCGACCTGGTGACGGCAAGCTGGAGCCGTCGCGCCCATCCCGTCGCGTTCCTGTTTCAAGACCGCTGCCAGCATGTCCGCTCTTGTTTTGGTGAAAAGGCGACACGGTCAGCCCGTGGGCAGGCCGACCCGGATCGTTTCGGGAAAAGACGTGGTTCGCACACCCTCGCCCAGGATGTGCCGCAGGGAGTTCAGAATGAATGACGAAGCGTCTCATGACGCAGCCATTCAAATCGATACGCTGAATACGGTTGGCGACGCGTTGTCGGCGGCGTTCATCGTGTATGACAAGAACGACCTCCTGATCTTCGCCAGCCGGCAGGTTCTCGGTTATTTTCCGGTCAATTCGCAATTCGTGGAGCCGGGCACGCGCCTCAGGGATTTTCTCGGCGCCCTCTATGATAGCGGTATCCGTTTTCGTTACGCCACGCGCGAGCGCGGCAATCTTTGCCGCGAGGACTGGATCGCCGAGCGCATCGCCGGCCACTGGCGCGAACGCTCGGACCAGATCGAACGCCATGGCCCCGACCGCTGGACCCGCATCGTCAAGCGCCGCCTGCCGAGCGGCTACGGCGTATGCCTGTTCATCGACGTGTCGGAACAGAAGAAGCGCGAGGAGCAGTGGCGCGCCGACCTGGAGCGGGTCCAGCTCACCGAGGAGATTCTCGATACGCTGCCCTTCCCGGTTTTCGTCAAGGATCGCAGTCTCAGCTTCGTCGCGGCGAACAAGGCCTATTGCACGCTGCGCGGCATCAACGTCGAACAGCTGATCGGCCGAACGGTCTACGACATCCTCTGCCCGGAAGCCGCCGTGCATTTCGATCGTGCCGACAGGCATGTGATGGATACCGGCATGCCGGCCATGGTCGCCGAAGTCCTGGTGCGCGCGGACGGCTCGGAAATGTCGGTCATCACCCGCAAGCAGCGCATCGGCAGGTCCGGCCGGTATTTCCTGGTCACCAGCATCGAGGACGTCTCCGAACTGGCGCTGGCCGGCGCGACGGCCGGCATGAATGTCGAAGGCGACCCGTCCGTCACGGCAACCAGCCTTTCCCCGGTCGATTTCCCGCCCTCGACGCCGGGAGAGGTGGTTCCGCCCGGCCAGTTTACCGGGCGAAAGGTCCTTCTCGTGGCGGCCGACGCTATGGTCGAAGGCCCGGCGATGCGCACGCTCCGGCGTTTCGGCATCGACGCCTGCACCGTGCGTGACGAGGACGAGCAGGCCGCCTTCCTCGACATGGCCCGCTCCGCCGGCCTCGTGGTCGACCTGATCGTCATCGATACGCAGATGGATCTCCGCAGCCTGGAAATCGCCAGGACATACGGCATCGACGTCCTGGCGCTGGACGGTTTCCAGCTGACGACACAGCTCGCCTATCTCATCGCCCGGCATTTCAACCGCCGCCGCGACGTGCCGTCCTTGCCCGTGCCGCAGGCGGACGACTGGAGCGTTGCGATAGAGGCGCCGCCGGAAGCGCTGGTGGACGTTCTCGTCGTCGAGGACAACGACGTCAACCGCATCGTCTTTTCGCAGATCCTCGAAGGCCTGCGGCTGAGTTATGTGCTGGCCGCCGACGGCAGCGAGGCCATCGACCTCTGGGAACGCCACCGGCCGGCCATCGTGCTGATGGACACGACGTTGCCGGTGCTCAACGGCTACGAGGCGACGCGGACAATTCGCGAGCGCGAGGCGGGGCTGTCCCGTCGGACGCCGATCATCGGGGTTCTGCCCCAGGCCTTCGACCGCGACCACAAGGCCTGCCTGGATGCCGGCATGGACGATGTCATCTTGAAGCCGATCAGCCCGGACAGCCTCGTCGCTGTTTTCGACGCCTATCGCTCTCCCAAGCAGTCGACTGCCGCCGGCTGATCCGAAATGCGACGTCAACCCCCTAAATTACGGGATATATCCTCTAGGACGACGTCGCGAAAAGCTATGATTTTTTAAGAATTCAAGCTCATCCTTCCCCTGTTGGAAGGAGCTCCCAGGACGTGTTCATGAAGTCGGGCGATCAGACATTGCCGCAGGTGAGCCAGAACGAGTTGCAGGCGATGGCCTACACCGATCCGCTCACCGGTCTCGGCAACCGCTACAGGATGCGCGACAAGGTGCGCATGCTGGCGGCGGAGCGTGCCGACGACCCCGCGCCCTTCACCATCGGCATCGCCAACCTCGACGGCTTCAAGCCGATCAACGATCTTTTCGGAACGGCGGCCGGCGACGAGATCCTCTGCCAGGTCGCGCATCGCCTGAAGGCCTGCGTGCCCGACGGCGCCACCGTCACCCGCCATGGCGGCGACGAGTTCGCCTTCGTGCTGCCGTTGATCTTCGAGCGTTTCAGCGCGGAGAAGGTCGGCCAGATGATCAAGGAGGTGCTGTCGGCGCCCTACGATCTCGGCGACCGCAACGTGCGTCTCTCCGCCTCCATCGGCTTTGCGATCTATCCGTTCGCCGGCGAGGAATTCGAAGACCTGCTGAAGAGCACCGAGACCGCGCTCTACCGCTCCAAGCGCCGCGGGCGCGGGCAGATCACCGTCTATTCCCGCGAGATCGCCCAGGAGATGAAACGGGCGACGCAGATCGAGCAGGCCCTGCGCAACGCCATCATCAACGATGCCGTCGACGTGCATTTCCAGCCGATCGTCAATCTCGAAAACAGCACGGTGCTCGGTTTCGAGGCCCTGGCGCGCTGGAACGACGCCGATCTCGGTTTCGTTTCTCCCGCCGTCTTCGTGCCGCTGGCCGAAGAGCGCGGTTTCATCGACGCGCTGTCGGAAACCCTGCTGCGCAAGGCTGCGGAAGCAGCATTGTCCTGGCCGCGCGACCTGTTCCTGTCGTTCAACCTGTCCTCGGCGCAGCTGATGGACCCGTCGACGGCGATCAATATCCTGTCCATCCTCGGTCGTGTCGGCCTCGATCCGCACCGGCTGGAGCTGGAAATCACCGAGACCGCGGTGATGACCTCGGCGGAAACCGCCCACAAGATCATCGCCGAACTGCGTCAGGCCGGCGTGCGCATCTCGCTCGACGATTTCGGCACCGGCCAGTCGAGCCTCGGCCGCCTGCGCGATTTCACCTTCGACAAGGTGAAGATCGACCGGGCCTTCGTCTCGCGCATCACCACCGATCGCGCCTCCGAACACATCGTCAAGGCGATCGTCGCGATGTGTGACGGGCTGGATCTGGAAGTGGTGGCGGAAGGCATCGAAAGCGGCATCGAGGCCAAGAAGCTCAGGGCGATGGGTTGCGCCATGGGGCAAGGCTATTTTTACGGCCGGCCCGCCGATGCCGCCGCGACGCTCGATTGCGTCCACAATTCCTACCAGAACAACGGCACCACCGAGACCGCGCTCGCCTGACCGGCAGCGGAAAGCGGCAACCTTCGAAACCTACGAGGCAGAGGCTTCCCGGTCGCGCTGGCCTTCCGCCAGCAGCCAGTCGCGCACGCGGGCGGCATGGGCGTTCAGTTCGCGCGAGCGCGGCCAGACGATGTAGAAGGCCTGCCCCGTTTCCAGCACATGGCCGCCGACCGGAACAAGCGCGCCGGAGCGCGTCTGCCGGCCCGTCAGGTGTTGCCAGCCAAGCGCGATGCCCTCCCCCGCCAGCACCGCCTGGATGACCAGCACATAGTCGTTGATTACCAGCCCCTTGCTCTGCGACGTGTAGGAAACCCCGGCGCTGGCAAACCATTCCGGCCAGTCGCAGGCCTTGCGCACCGGTTCTTCGAGCCAGATCAGGCGATGGCGCGCCAGGTCCGCCGGTGTTCGCGGCATGCCATGCGCCTCGACGAAAGCGGGGCTGGCGACGGCATTGATCACCTCCGGCGCCAGAAGCGCGGTGTGATAGCGCGGCCAATCCACCGGATCGCCGCCGCCGCGGACGGCGAGCGGGATCGATTCCTCCTCCAGATCGAGTTCGCGCACGCTGGTCTGGATGCGCAGATCGACCTCCGGCAGGTCCTGGCGCAGCCGCGGCAGGCGCGGCAGCATCCACATCGAGGCGAAGGCGGTGGAGGCGGCCAGCGTGACGTTGACCTCGCGGCCCTTGGCGCGGATGTCTTCGGCGGATTTCTGGATGCGTGCCAGTCCGGCGGAGACGTCGGCATGGAAGCGTTCGCCGACATCGGTCAGTTCCACCGCCCGGTGGACACGATGGAACAGCGGCGCGCCGAGCTGTTCCTCCAGCCCGCGCACCGCATAGGACACCGCCGCCTGCGACATGCCGAGTTCTTCGGCGGCGCGGGTGAAATTCTCGTGCCGGCCCGCCGCCTCGAAGACGACAAGGCTGGTGGCAGACGGAAGGAGGCGGCGGAAACTGCTCATCGTCAATTTTCTTCCATAAGCTCAACTTATATCATGCCTCAAATCTTTCCGGCGTTACAACGGATTTTCTGGCCATTACCATCAACGAAAATGGAGGAAGGCAGATGGCCCTGGCGGAAGACACCACACTCGACACCGGCCGCCGTGCGCGCGGCGGGCGTTCCAACAGGCGCGACGCTTCGACGAAGCCGCTCGGCGTTCCCTATATCCGGCGCAACATTCCGACCTACGACATTCTCTCCGAAGAGAACCTGTTGAAAATCGAACGCACGGCGGATCGCATCCTCTCGGAGGTCGGCATCGAATTTCGCGACGATGCCGAAGCCATCGAGCTGTGGAAGAAGGCGGGCGCCAAGGTGGACGGGCTGCTGGTCAAGTTCGAGCCGGGCATGCTCAACGAGATCCTCAAATCGGCGCCGGCAAGCTTCACCCAGCACGCCCGCAACCCGGCCCGCAGCGTCGAGATCGGCGGCAGCAATGTCGTCTTCTCGCCGGCCTACGGTTCGCCTTTCGTCATGGACCTGGACAGGGGCCGCCGCTACGGCACGATCGAGGATTTCCGCAACTTCATCAAGCTGGCGCAATCGAGCCCCTGGCTGCACCATTCCGGCGGTACGATCTGCGAGCCGGTGGACGTCGCGGTCAACAAGCGCCACCTGCACATGGTCTACAGCCACATCAAATATTCCGACCGCGCCTTCATGGGCTCGATCACGGCGGAGGAGCGGGCCGACGATTCCATCGAGATGGCCCGTATCCTGTTCGGCACCGATTTCGTCGACAGGAACTGCGTCATCCTCGGCAACGTCAACGTCAATTCGCCGCTCGTCTGGGACGGCACGATGACGAAGTCGCTGCGCGCCTATGCCCGCGCCAACCAGGCGGCGGTCATCGTGCCCTTCATCCTCGGCGGCGCCATGGGGCCGGTCACCAATGCCGGGGCGATCGCGCAATCCTTCGCCGAAACCATGGCCGGCTGCGCGCTGACGCAGCTGGAGCGCAAGGGTGCGCCTGTCATCTTCGGCAACTTCCTGTCCTCCATGTCGCTGCGCTCCGGCTCGCCGACCTTCGGCACGCCGGAGCCGGCGATCGGCTCGATGGTAATCGGCCAGCTCGCCCGCCGGCTGAAGCTGCCGCTGCGCTGCGCCGGCAATTTTTCCAACTCCAAGCTGCCGGACGGCCAGGCGATGCAGGAAGGGCTGATGTCGATGCTGTCGGCGGTGCATTGCGGCGCCAACTTCATCCTGCATTCCGCCGGCTTCCTCGATGGCCTGCTGGCCATGTCCTATGAAAAATTCGTCATGGATGCGGATCTCTGCGGCGCCCTGCATTCCTACCTCGCCGGCGTGGTGGTGGACGACAACACGCTGGCCATGGACGCCTTCCTGCAGGTCGGCCCCGGCAGCCATTTCCTCGGCTGCGACCATACGATGCGCAACTATACCAGCGCCTTCTGGGATTCGACGCTCTCCGACAACGAACCCTTCGAGAAGTGGAGCGAGGAAGGCGGCTCGACCGACATCGCCACCCGCGCCAACCGGCAGTGGAAAAAGACGCTGGCCGAATATGAAGCGCCGCCGCTGGATGTCGCCATCGACGACGCGCTGCAGGATTTCATCGAGCGGAAGACGCGGGATATTCCCGACGCCTGGTACTGACGGGAAGCTCGCGGACGTTGCCCGCCGTCAGCTTTGCTTGCCACCCTTGGAGAAGAGCCGAGTCTTCGACGCCTTGATCGCATCGTCGATGATGTGGTCGGGGGCATGCGGATCGTCGAAGACCATGTCGACCTCGATGACCTTCGACAGGAAGACCAGTTCCGAGGCCCGGCCGTGATTGCCGGTCAGGCGGACGATATCCTTCGACGTCGTCACCAGTTGCAGGCCTTGACGGCTGGCGGTGTCGAGCAGATCGGCCATTTCGTCGTCGGAAATATGCTGGTGGTCGCCGAAGGCGTGGCGCACCACCACCTTCGCGCCCAGCTCTTCCAGCGTCCGGTAGAATTTGTCCGGATCGGCAATGCCGGCATAAGCGAGAACGCGGCGGCCACCGAGATCCGGCTCCGGCCGCGGCACGATGGCACCGACGAAGATGCCTTTGCCGGCACGGGCGGCACGGCGCACCAGGCGATCGGCGGCATTGCCACGCCCGACGGTCATCAGCGCCGAAGCGTATCGAAGCTGGGTGTCGATCGGCGCCCGGACGGGACCGCCCGGCACCAGATGCCCGTTGCCGATGCCGCGCACGGTGTCGATCACCACCAGGGCATAATCGACCGCCAGCCGGGCGCTCTGGAAACCGTCGTCCATGATGATCAGGTCGACGCCGGCCTCGACCAGGCGTTTTGCACCGTCGACACGGCGCCGCGAGATCACCGTCGTCGCCTCGCGCGCCAGAAGCAGCGGCTCGTCGCCGACCGCCATGGCCCGGTGATGATGCGGATCGACCAGCGTCGTGACGTCGAGCGAGCCGCCGTAACCGCGGCTGAGGAAGCCGGGTTTCAGGCCGCGTGCCTTGGCCGCCTTGGCAATCGCCAGCGCCGTCGGCGTCTTGCCGGCGCCGCCGACGGTGAAATTGCCGACGCAGATGACCGGTACGGGAACCGAGGCCCGCCGTCCATGGGTCATACGATAGCCGGCGATGCGGCCATAGAGGAAAGAAAAGGGCGAAAGCAGCCAGGCGCGCCAGCCGGGACGTGTCCACCAGAAGGGCGGCGCTTCCGAAATCATTGTCCCCTCCCCTTCTGCTTGAAATCGCCGGGCGCCGGCCTCACACCGGCTGGAGGGACGGCAGGACCGATACAAGCTCGGTGATGTCGTTCAGGCAATGATCGCTGCCCGCCGACGGCGAGGCGCGCGGGCCCGTCCCCGTCAGCACCGCGACCGTCAGGCCGGCGCCGCCATTGCGGCCCATGTGCAGGTCGTGGTTGTTGTCGCCGACGACGGCGACCTCCTGCGGATCGAGCCCGGTCGCCATGCAGAAGCCGAGCACCATGCCGGGCTCCGGCTTGACGCCGAAACCGCTGTCGTAACCGGCGACATAATCGAGATAGGGCGCAAAGCCGAAGCGATCGGCCGTCTCGCGGATCGACCGCTCGTTGTCGCTGGAAGCGACGCCGAGGCGATACCCTTTTTCTTTCAAGTCCCGGAAGAAGCTTTCGAGATCGGTGACCGGCACGGCATGCCGGGCGGCATCGGCAGACATCGCATCGAGTTGTTCCGTCAGCGCCGCGACCGAGAGCGGCGAACCGGCCTCGACGAACCCGGTGGCGATCTCCACCGTGTTGCCGGCCGCCAGCAGGCTGTCGGGCACCACATAGCCGCTCACCGGATCCATGCCGCAGGCGGAGAGAAGCCGGCCGGCGAGCACGCCGTCGCCCTGCGCCGCAAACAGCGCAAGCTCGCGGTTCACCGGCAGCCAGGTCCTGGCATAATCCAGAAGCGTACCGTCCTTGTCGAAAAGAATGCCTGAAATAGGGGATGGCGCCACGATGAGATCTTCCGTTGTCAGCCTTGCGCCGCAGCCCTCGGCTGCAGGCGGGCCTTGACCGTGAGGGGATTGATGTAGGGCTCCAGCCCCTTGATGGTGGCGGTGAGCGCGCCGCGCATTTCCTGCACCGTCTCCAGCCCGGCATTGATCATCGTCTGCCGGGCGGCGTCGTTGGCGAGCAGGTAATGCACCGCTTTCGCCAGCATCTCGACATCGCGCACCATGCGGGCGGAACCGTTGCGGGCGAGCTTCTGGTAGGTGTCGCGGAAATTCTGCACATGCCCGCCGGACAGGACCGCGCAACCGAGCATGGCCGGCTCCAGCGGGTTCTGGCCGCCTTCGGCAAACAGCGAGCGGCCGACGAAGGCCACTTCCGTCATCCGCAGGTAAAGGCCCATCTCGCCGATCGTATCGCCGAGGAAGATGTCGGTTTCGGGCGTCAGCGGATCGTTGCGGGTGCGGCGGGCTACCTTGAGACCCTTTTCCGTCAGGGCTTTTTCCAGGTCGTCGCTGCGCTCCGGATGGCGCGGCACGATGATGGTCAGCACGCCGTCGCGCTCCTTGAGCGCCCGGTGCACCGTCGCCGCCGCCATCTCCTCGCCCTCGAAGGTGGAGATCGCCGCCCATGTCTTGCGCGTGCCGATCTGGCGTTTGTAGCTGTCCAGTTGCGCCGGATCATGCGCCGGCATGTCGTTGTCGACCTTGAGGTTGCCCGAGACCGTCACCGGCAGGGCGCCGAGATCGCGAAAACGTTCGGCATCGACATCCGACTGGGCGATGACCAGCGCCAGGTTCTCGAACAGCGCTTCGGCCAGCGACAACCGGCTGCGCCAGCGCGTAAAGGAACGGTCGGACATGCGGGCGTTGACGAGGACCTGCGGAATATGGCGGTTGCCGAGTTCCATGATCGTCATCGGCCAGATTTCGGATTCGGCGATGATCGCCACGTCCGGCTGCCAGTAGTCGAGAAACCGGCCGACGGCGGGTTTCAGGTCGAGCGGCACATATTGATGCACCGTCTCGGCGCCGAGGCGTGCCTGGGCAACCTTGGCGGAGGTGGTGGTGCCCGTCGTCAGCACGACGTTGATATCACGCCGCCGCATCTCGCGGATCAGCGGCACGACGGCATTGGTTTCGCCGACGCTGGCGGCGTGGAACCAGATGAGCGGCCCTTGCGGGCGCGCGGCGCTGGCAAAGCCGAACCGCTCGGCCCGGCGCGTGCGGTCTTCCTTGCCCTTCGCCGCCCTGTATGTCAGGTAAGCGCCGACCAACGGATAGATCGCCACGCCGGCCCAGCGATAGCTTGTCAAAGCCATGCGCGCCATGCGGCTGCTCATAAATGCGGTCTCCGATCTTGCACAATCGTTTTCAAAGCCAAGTTCCCCAATAGTTTCCGGTCATTCATGAGCGACGAATTGGACAAATTCGCGTCCCGGCCAAGGCTCGCAATGCAAGCCCCGACTTTCGTCATTCCGCCGGAGTCAGCAACCGATGCATATGAACGATGAAATAACGCATGTGCGCATTATCGACGGTCTGCTGCGCTTTCGCCTTCCAGGCCGTCAATGCCGTCGCGTAGTCAGGAAAAATACCAACAATATCAAGCTTGTTCAGATCGCGGAACTCGACCTTCGTGAGATCGTCGAGTTCACCGCCGAAAACGAGGTGCAGGAGCTGTTTCTTGTCGCCGGAGTCGGTCATTCTGGTTTTCCCAATTTGTACTCCCTCCCCCTTTCCTCTGCGAGATTTTGTCCGAAAGGTCAACGTTCAAATGCGTCGCAGATGGTCGAGAATCTCGGGAAGGCGGCTTTCTCCGGCGGCGCAGAGCGTGCCATGCGTCACCTCCGGGCGGTTATAGGAAAGCGGCGCCCCGTCGAGATCGACGAGTTGCCCGCCGGCGCGGGCGAGGATGAGATCGGCGGCGGCAAGATCCCAGTCATGGGAGTTGCGCTTGACCAGCGTGCCGTCGAGCCTGCCGTCGGCCACCATGGCCAGCCGGTAGGCCAGCGAGGGCACATGCTTGGCGCGCTCGATGGTGGCGCGGAAAGCCGGCTCGAATTTCGAGACCATCTCTTCGGCGGCGGCGAATTTCTGGCGGCGCGCGGGATCGGGCAGCGACACGGCGATAGGCCGGCCGTTCTTCAGCGCCTCGCCGCCAAGGCCGGCGCAAAACTCTTCCTCCAGCGCCGGCGCAACCAGCACGCCCGCCACCGGCCGGCCGCGATGGACGACGGCAACGCTGACGCACCACATCTCCAGCCCGTTGATGAAACCGCGGGTGCCGTCGATGGGATCGACGACGAACAGCGTGTCGTGGCCAAGCCGCGCCACATCGTCGTCCGTCTCCTCCGAAAGCCAGCCATAAGAGGGCCGCGCCCCACGCAACACGCTTTCCAGGCATTCATTGGCGGCATAATCGGCGGCGCTGACCGGCGAACGGCCTTCGTTCTTCCACCAGACTTCCGGCGAGCGCCGGAAGAATTTCAGCGCGATCCCGCCCGCCTGCCGCGCCGCATCGCGGATCAGCTGCAGATCCGCGGTCCAGTCGGCCTGTGTCGCGGTCTCCATGGTCAGCGTCCCGCCAGGGTCATTCCCTCGATGGCGATGGTCGGCGCGACGACGGAGAAGCTGCGATCGATATCGTTCGCCGGCGTCACCCGCATGAACATGTCCTTGAGGTTGGAGGCGATCGTCACCTCCGAGACCGGATAGGCGATCTCGCCGTTCTCAATCCAGAAGCCGGTGGCGCCGCGGCTGTATTCGCCGGTGATCATGTTGACCCCCTGGCCGATCAGCTCGGTGACGTAGAAACCGGTGCCGACCTGGCGGATCAGCACCTCGGGATCGATGGTGCCCGGCTCCAGCGTGAGGTTCGTCGAGGTGGGATTGACGTAGGAGCCGCCGCGGGCGCCGCGGCCGTTGGTCTTCAGGCCGAGCTCGCGCGCCGTCGAGGTCGACAGGAACCAGTGCCTGAGCACGCCGTCCTCGATCATCGCCAGCTTCTGTCCGGTCACGCCTTCGCCGTCGAACGGCCGCGACGACGGCCCGCGCACGATCAGCGGGTCGTCGGTGATGGTCAGGCCGGATTTCAGCACCTGCTGGCCCATCTTGTCGCGCAGGAAACTCGTCTTTCGGGCGACGGACGCGCCGTTGATCGCCGCGGCGATATGGCCGACGAAACCGCGGGCGACACGCGGATCGAAAACGACGGTCACGTTCCTGCCGGTATCGACCTGCCGCGGGTTCAGCCGCTTGACGGTCCGCTCGCCGGCCCGCCGGCCAATCTCCTCCGGGCTGTCGAGATCGGCGAAATAGAGACGGCTGTCGAAATCGTAGTCGCGCTCCATCTTCGTGCCTTCGCCGGCGATGACGCTGACGGAACGGCCGAACCGCGAACCCATGTAGCTGCCGGAAAAACCGTGCGAGGTGGCCAGCACCATGCCGCCCATGCCGGCCGAGGCGCCGGCACCGGACGAATTGGCCACGCCCGGGATCGCCATTGCCGCAGCCTCCGCCGCCAGCGCCGCCTCGGCCAGCGCGTCGGTGGGGATTTCGGTCGGATCGAAAAGATCGAGGTCGGGATAATTCCTGGAAAGGTCGGTTTCATCCGCCAGGCAGGCGAAGGGATCTTCGGGGGAGACCTTTGCCATGGCAACGGCGCGTTCGGCGATGATCCGGGCATCGGTCGCCCCCGGCGTTGCCGAAATGCTGGCGACGCGATTGCCGACGAACACGCGCAGGGCGAAGTCGTCGCTCTCGGATGCCTCGGTCGCCTCGACCTTGCCGAGGCGGACGCTGACCGAACGGGAGCGGGAACGCACCACCACCGCATCGGCCTTGTCAGCGCCGGCGGCAAGTGCAAGATCGATGAGTTGGCTGGCCTGCGAAAGCAATGTTGCAGAGTCGATTTCTGAGGACATGATTTAGCCTTTCATTCGCGTTCCATTTATTGTGCACTCCAGCAAGCATCAAGTCCGCAACCGCCGATTCTTTCCGTCGTCGTTTTTACAAGCTCTCGAAAGACGTCCATTTTCATGTCCGAGCCGACTTCCCTTTTCGCCGAGGCGCTACTCCTGCTCGGCGGCGCGGTGGTTGCCGCGCCGATCTTCAAGAAGCTCGGCCTCGGCACCGTGCTCGGTTACCTGTTCGCCGGCGTCGTCATCGGCCCGGCGCTGCAGGTGATCACCGATGCCGACAACATCCTGCACGTCGCCGAACTGGGCATCGTCTTCCTGCTGTTCATCATCGGTCTCGAACTCAAGCCGTCGCGGCTGTGGCAACTCCGCCGCGACATTTTTGGCCTCGGCTCCGCCCAAGTGCTGGTGACCGGGCTGGTGCTGTCGGCCGCCGCCACCTTGAGCGGCGTCGTCGACTGGCGCGGCGGGCTGATCGCCGGCTTCGGGCTGGCACTATCCTCGACGGCCTTCGCTCTGCAGATCCTCGGCGAGGCCGGCGATACCAATACGCGCTACGGCCAGCTGTCCTTCTGTATCCTGCTTTTGCAGGACCTGGCGATCGTGCCGCTTCTGGCGCTGATCACTGTGCTCGACGGGCCGGACGGCGAAATGGGCGATCCGATCCGCGACCTGTTCATCGCCGTCGCCGCCGTGGCGGTGATGGTGCTCGCCGGGCGCTACCTGCTGCCGCGGCTGTTCCAGGTGATCGCCCGCACCGGCGCCCGCGAGGTGATGATCGCCGCCGCCCTGCTGGTGGTCATGGGGGCTGCCTCGCTGATGCAGGCGGTCGGCCTTTCCATGGCCATGGGCGCCTTCCTCGCCGGCGTCATGCTGGCGGAATCCTCCTACCGGCACGAGCTGGAGGCCGATATCGAGCCTTTCCGCGGCATCCTGCTCGCGATGTTCTTCATCGCCGTCGGCCTGTCGCTCGATCTCAAGGTGCTGCTGGCCAACATCACGCTGATCCTCGTCGCCGTGCCGCTGACGATGGCCTTGAAGGCGACCGTCGTCTATCTCGTCTGCCGGGCCACCGGCTCGGGCCATAACGATGCGATTCGCATCGCCTTCCTGCTGCCGCAAGGCGGCGAGTTCGGTTTCGTGCTGTTCACCACCGCCGCCGCCCACGGATTGATGTCGTCGGGCACGGCGTCGCTGCTGGTCGCCATCGTCACCCTGTCGATGGCGCTGACGCCGATCGGCGCGTCCTTGTCGCGGCGGCTGCTGAAGGAGGAAGGGCACGAGGAACTGGAGGAGGATTTCGACGGCGCCGGCTCCGACGTGCTGATGATCGGCTTTTCCCGTTTCGGCCAGATCGCCGCGCAGATCCTGCTGGCCGGCGGGCGCGACGTCACGGTGATCGATTATTCCGCCGACCGTATCCGCCAGGCGGCGAGCTTCGGCTTCCGTATCTATTTCGGCGACGGCACCCGCAAGGATGTGCTCATCTCCTCCGGCATCGAACGGGCGAAGATCATCGCCATCTGTACCCACAACCGGCAGGTCACCGACCGGATCGTCGAACTGGTGCGCGCCGAATTTCCCCAGGCGCGGCTGTTCGTGCGCTCCTACGACCGTATCCACACGCTGGCGCTGCGAGAACAGGGCATCGAATACGAATTGCGTGAAACCCTGGAGTCCGGCCTGCTGTTCGGCCGCCGGGCGCTCGAGGCGCTGGGCCTGGGGGAGGACGACGCGACGTCGATCGGCGACGACATCCGCCGGCGCGACGAGGAGCGGCTGGTGCTGCAGGCGGCGGAAGGCCTGCAGGCCGGCCGGCACATGCTGTACTCGCACCCGGTCAAGCCGGAGCCGCTGCTCAAGCCGAAGCGCACGGTGGAAGAATACGACGACATGGCCGACCCTGTCGCAAACGAGAGCGGCTGATCAAAATTACGCGCGACCGAACGCCTCTATTTCCCGGTCCAGCGCCCGTTTCAACTCGTCCTTGATGCCGACGGATTCCGTCAGGATATCGCGTGCCTTGAGGAAATCGAGAACACGGAAGCGGTTGACGGCCGGGCGCAGGAAAATATGCGCCGGCTGCAGCCGGAGTTTCATGGCAATGTTGGCCTGCATCATCAACTGGCCGGCGCCGAACAGGCTGTCGATGCGGTTGGGTATGTGGCTGCCGTCGCCTTCCGGCGCGCCGACGACATCGACGCCGATGACGATATCGGCATGGCCGAGCAGGTGTTCGTAGGGCACGGCGTTGAAGATGCCGCCGTCGATCATGATCCGCTCACCGATGCGCACCGGCATGAACAGCGCCGGGATGGCGGCCGAGGCGGCGAGCGCGGGATAAAGCTCACCGGTTTCGATCACCAGTTCGGCCTGGCCGTAATAATCGGTGGCGGACACCTTGAACGGGATCTGCAGCTGCGAAAAATCGTCCGGAATGACCGGCGGCAGAAAGGCCTTGAGAATCCGTTCGAGATTGAACTGGCCGAGGCGCAAACCGCGGGTCATGGCGGACCGGACGGTGACGGGCCGAAGACTCCACAGCTTGTTGGCGACGGTTTTCGGCTGGCCGATGGTCGCCAGCGTATAATCGGCGATGTCGCGGCCGCTCATGCCGGCGGCCATGCCCGAACCGATGATGGCGCCGATCGACGATCCGGCGATCATCACCGGCCGGATGCCGAGTTCGTCGAGGGCTTCGATGACATGGATATGGGCGATGCCGCGCGCACCGCCGCCGCCGAAGGCGACTGCAATGCTGGGTGAGGTGCTGCTGTGCCGTCGGGGCGCCGCGCCGGCGGCTGTGATGTCGTCCTGCATCGCGGCGCGCCCCTGACGATCAATCCGGCTGGTAGCGGAAAAAATGCATCTTCGTATCGCCGAACGTCCGCTCTTCCAGCGGCTTGAAGACGGAAGATGACTCGATTGTCACGTCGGCCCGCTCCTCGATGATGCACAGGGCACCCGCCGCAAGCCAGCCGCCGGAATGGGCGGAAGCAAACGCCTTTTCGCCCAGCCCCTGGGCATAGGGCGGATCGGCAAACAGGAAATCGAAGGGTTCCGCCGTGCCCACCGTGCCGAGTTTGGTGGCATCACGGCGCAGCATGCGGGCCCGGCCGTGCAGGCCGAGCGCTTCGATGTTTTCCCAGAGAATGCCGCGGCCTTCGACGCTGCTTTCGACGAACAGCACCTGCTTGCAGCCGCGCGAGACGGCTTCGAGGCCAACGGCGCCGGTGCCGGCAAACAGGTCCAGCGCCCGCGTGCCGTCAAGGCTTTCCGGATAGGCATGCGCCAGGATGTTGAACAGGCTTTCGCGCGTGCGGTCCGTGGTCGGCCGGATGGCATTCGACTGCCACCTGGTTTTCCGCCCTTAGGGCCACCGCCGTCCGGCCGGTCGCCCCGCGGCTTGCCGGAGAACGACTTGGCCCCACCCGGCTTGCCGCCGAAGGATTTGCCGCCGGGCTTGCCGCCTCTCGGCCGGTCGCCCTCTGCGCCGTCCCGCGCCGGCCGTTCGCCGAACGAACGTTCGCCACGCGGCTTGAAGGGCCGGTCACCGGCAGGCCGCTCACCACGGGCCGGACGCTCCTCACGGCCTTCCGCCGCGAACGGCCGCGACCGCGGGCGCTCGCTGCCTTCGCCCCGGGGACGATCGGAACGCTCTCCGCGCGGCTTTGCCGGACGGTCACCGAAGGGTCGGTCGCCACGAGCCGGACGGTCACCACGACCTTCCGCCGGGAATGAACGTCCACGCGGACGCTCGCCGCCTTCGCTGCGGGCCGGCCTGCCTTCACCACGCGGCCGATCCCCGGAGGGACGATCACCGCGATCGGAGCGCTCGCCACGCGGCTTTGCCGGGCGGTCGCCAAAGGAACGCTCGCCGCCTTCGCGGGATGGCCTGCCTTCGCCGCGCGGACGATCACCGAAGGACCGCTTGCGCTCGAAACCGCCCTCTTCCCCACGCGGTTTGCTGGCCGGCGCGTCGGCGCGGATCCAGTCGTTGTCTTCCTCGGCGCGCTGAACGACGACGCGCGGGCCGGTATCGGGCCGACCGGCCGGACGCTTTTCGCGATCCGGATCATAACTGGTCTTGGTGCGGGTCGGCAGGCCGTCCTTGGTGCGGCCGTAGCGCTTCGACTGCGGCGCACCTTCCGGACGGGCACGCGGCGTGCGCTTTTCGCCGCCTTCGGCCGTCTTTTCGGATTTTTCGGCAACCGGACGGGCGCCGGGCGCCATCCAGACATTGGCGGTGCGGCCATGGCCCATCGGCTTGCGCTTCGGGCGCTCTTCACCGCCGGAACCACGGCTGCGCTCGCCCTTGCCGAAGGTTTCGTCCTTGCGGGTGTCGAGACGGCCGAGCAGGCGCTCGCGCTTGTCGCCCGGCTTTTCGCGCGGAGCCTTGCGCGGCTTTTCTTCCGCCTTCCAGTTGTTCTCTTCCTCGTCGGCCGCGGCGGTAGCCGGTGCGTCGTAGAGCGGCGCGTCGAAATTCGCCTTGGCTTCCTCGATGAGGCGCGGGCCGAGCTGGTCTCGCAGCGTGCGGCCGCGCACCTCGATCACCTCGCCTTCCGGCAGGTCGCCAAGCTGGAACGGGCCGTAGGAAATGCGGATCAGGCGGTTGACCTCGAGACCGAGCGCGCCAAGCACGTTCTTGATTTCGCGGTTCTTGCCTTCGCGAAGACCCATGGTGATCCAGACATTGTGGCCCTGGGTGCGGTCGAGCGTCGCGTCGATGCCGCCGTAGAGCACGCCGTCGACGGCGATGCCCTCCTTCAGCCGGTCGAGCGCCGCCTGATCGACGTCGCCATGGGCGCGCACGCGGTAGCGGCGCAGCCAGCCGGTTGCCGGCAGTTCGAGCACGCGCGAAAGGCCGCCGTCATTGGTCAGCAGCAGCAGGCCTTCGGTGTTGATGTCGAGGCGGCCGACCGACATGACGCGCGGCAGGCCTTCCGGCAGGTTGTCGAAAACGGTCGGGCGGCCTTCCGGATCGGCGTTGGTGGTCACCAGGCCGGCCGGCTTGTGGTAGAGCCACAGGCGGGTGCGCTCTATGCCGCGGATCGGCACGCCGTCGACCTCGATGCGGTCGGACAGCGTGGCGTTGACGACGGGCGTCTCCAGAAGCGTGCCGTTCAGCCGCACGCGGCCTTCGGAAATCATGCGCTCGACATCGCGGCGCGAGGCCACGCCGGCGCGGGCGAGGATTTTTGAAATACGTTCGGGCTTGTCCGGACCGCTTTCCGGCGCCGCATCGACGGCCGGCTTCGGCTTTGCGGATCTGGCCGCATTCGCCTTCTTTTCCGCAGCCTCGCCCGGAGCCTTGGTCTTCTTGTCGCCGGCGAACGGTTTGCCGGCTGCCCGCTTGGGCTTGTCTTTGGATGTCATTTGTTGTTTGCCTTGGTTTTGGCTGTCGTATCAGGTCGTGCGGTCGGGGTTAAGAGGAAATAGTTGCATGGCGCCGACAAATCAATTCATGGCGCACGCGCTCGAGGAGGCGAAAGCGGCGGCCGGACGCGGCGAAATCCCGGTCGGCGCCGTGCTGGTGCTCGATGGCGCGGTCATCGCCAGCAGCGGCAACCGCAACCGCGAGATGAACGACGTCACCGCCCATGCGGAGGTCCTCGTGCTGCGTCAGGCCGCCGCCGATCTCGGACAGGAACGGCTGACCGGCGCCGATCTCTACGTCACGCTCGAACCCTGCACCATGTGCGCCGCGGCGATCTCCTTTGCCCGTATCCGGCGGCTCTATTACGGCGCCGAGGATGAAAAGGGCGGCGCTGTCGACAACGGCGTGCGCTTCTTTCGCCAGCCGACCTGCCACCACGCACCGGACGTCTATTCCGGTTTTTCCGAAAACGAGGCGCGGGGGATGCTCAGGAGCTTCTTCCATCAGCGGAGGGAGCCGCGATGATCGTTCCGCTGACCATGGCGCTGGCCGGCATCGCCGTCCTGGCCACCATGTCCGCCATCGCCTATCGGCGCATCGCGCCGGGAAAATCCCGGCTGGCAATGCAATGGAACCTGCGGGGCGAACCGACCTGGTCGCTGCCGCGACCCTTGACGCTCGGCTTCACGCCAGTGCTTGCCTCGATCGCCTTGCCGCTGCTGGCAATGACGCGGGCCGTCGATGCCTGGGTGATTGCAAGCGTCGCGGCGGCCCTGATCCTCGGCCACGCGCTCCATCTTTTCCTTCTGGCGCGACTGCGCTGACCTTCAGCCCTCGGCGAAGGCCTTCAGCGTTTCGCCGCTCATGCGGTAGCGGATCCACTCGGTCTGCGGCTCGGCGCCGATGGCGTCGTAGACCTCAATTGCCGGCGTGTTCCAGTCGAGCACGCTCCATTCGAACCGGCCGCAGCCATTGTCGACGGCGATCTTCGCCAGGCGTTTCAACAAAACCTTGCCGGCGCCGGAGCCGCGGTAGTCCGGCGTGACGTAGAGATCTTCGAGATAAAGCCCGTTCTTCGCCAGCCAGGTGGAATAGCTGAAGAACCAGACCGCGAAGCCGACCGCCCTGCCCTCATGCTCGCAGATCAGCCCGCGCGTCACCGACGACGGCCCGAACAGCGACGCGGCAACACTCTCCGGCGTCGCCTCGACCTCGTGTTCGGCCTTTTCGTAGATCGCCAGCTCGCGGATGAAACCGGCAATAACAGCCGCATCCCCGACGACCGCTTCGCGGATCGTGAAATTCCTGCGGGTCTTGCCCTTTACCTCAGCATCCATTTTTCCCACCCGACATAAAAAACGCGACACCGGAGCGCCGCGTTCTGTTGGTTTTGCCGATCGGCAAACGATTTATTGGAACGGCATCCACCAGCGGCTGCTCTGCTTCTCCGCCGCGGCTTCTTTCTTGCGCCGCTTTTCCTTCTTGCGCTCGGGCTCGCCGAGATCGTCGAGGGCGGCCTGGTCGGACACGGCGCGATATTCCGTCGGCGGATCGCTCAGGTAGCGGCGGTCGCTATAGGCGCCCTTCTGTTCGGCGCGGGCGGCGCGATAGGTGGCCAGCTGCTCGTCGGTGTTCAGGCTGCGGGCATTGGCGCCGGTCAGCGCCAGCGGCGAGCGGTAATGCGGCTTGTTCTTGTTGGTCTCGGCATCGTCGACCAGGCGCTTGCGGGTTTCTTCCGGCGATTCCACCCATTGCGGATTATCCTTGCCGGCCAGCGATTCCTGCGGCTCGACCAAGGCCAGCTTGTTGGATTCACCTGGAAGGACAAGGCCGGGACGCGGCGAATATTTGAGGTTCCTGTCCTTCTTCGTCGTCAGGGCCGTCGCGTCACCGAGGTCGGTGATCAACTGCTCCGCCGCCGTCTTGTCGGTGCCGTAGGTTGGGCTGCTCATGCAACTGGACAGCGACAGGCAGGCGCCGACAAGCGCAACCATGCCGGCGGCTACTCGAAACTCGTGCGTGATCTTCATGCGTACCCTTCCAGCCATGCCGGTGCTTTATAGTGCCGGCATCCCCATTTCATCGCCCTTTAACCATGCGATTGCCTGAAAAATCCGGCCATTTTCAGGCAGCTTTACCGGATGAACCGCCAAAGCGCAATTCATCCGGCAGAGTTTATGCAGGCAATACGCCCAGTTCCCTGAGTGCCACAGCGTCGCGGGCCGACACATCCGGATAGGCGGGGTCGGTGCCGACATCGGTGGTGATGCGCCAGGAACGGGCGCATTTGACGCCTTCGGCCAGCTTCGGCTCGACGCTGACGCCGGCCACTTCAGGCAGGCGGAAGGCATCGGCCGGGCCTTCGCCGGAGACGATGGCGATGGCCGAAGTGATGCAGATTTCCTCGAAATCCTGGCCGTCCAGAGCCGCCAGCAGCTCGGCATCGGCGATGTGGACGACGGGTGCGGCTTCCAGCGACGAGCCGATGCGCTTGTCCTTGCGCTCGATTTCCAGGGCGCCGGTGACGACCTTGCGGACCTCGCGAACCTTTTCCCATTTCGCTTCCAGCGCATCGTTGCGCCATTCGGCGGGAATGACCGGGAACTGTTCGAGATGCACCGAGACGGCAGCCGGATTGCGCGACAGCCAGGCCTCTTCCATGGTGAAGGGCAGCATCGGCGAAAGCCAGGTCACCAGGCAATCGAAGATCTTGCGGATCGTCGCAAGGCTCGCACGCCGGCGCAGGCTGGACGGCGCGTCGCAATACAGCGCATCCTTGCGGATATCGAAATAGAAGGCCGAAAGCTCGACATTCGAGAAATCGATCAGCGCGCGGGTGATGCGCTTGAAGTCGAAGGCGTCGTAGGATTCACGCACCAGCTGGTCGAGCTCGGACAGGCGGTGCAGCATCAGCTTTTCGAGCTGCGGCATGTCGGCATAAGCGATCTCCTCGCCCTTGTCGTGGGCGAGCGTGCCGAGCATCCAGCGCACCGTGTTGCGCAGCTTGCGATAGGCGTCGATGTTGGTCTGGATGATCGCCTTGCCGAGACGCTGGTCGTCCCAATAATCGGTGGTCATCACCCAGAGGCGCAGGATATCGGCGCCGGCATCCTTCATCACCTCCTGCGGCGAGACGACATTGCCCTTCGACTTCGACATCTTTTCGCCCTTCTCGTCCATGGTGAAGCCATGGGTGATGACGGCGTCGTAGGGCGCGCGGCCACGGGTCGCCGCCGATTCCAAGAGCGAGGAATGGAACCAGCCGCGATGCTGGTCGGAACCTTCGAGGTAGACGTCGGCCGGCCATTTCAGGTCGGGGCGGTCTTCCAGCGTAAAGCTGTGGGTCGAGCCCGAGTCGAACCAGACGTCGAGAATGTCGCGCACCTGCGCCCATTTCTCATGGTCGTGCCCGTTGCCGAGGAAACGCTCCTTTGCGCCTTCGGCGAACCAGGCATCGGCGCCTTCCTTCTCGAAGGCTTCGAGGATGCGGGCATTGACCGCCTCGTCCTGCAGGATCTCGCCCTTCTCGTCGACGAAGACGCAGATCGGCACGCCCCAGGCTCTTTGACGGGAAAGAACCCAGTCCGGGCGGCTCTCGATCATGGCGCGCAGGCGATTCTGGCCGGCGGCGGGCACGAAACGGGTGTCGTCGATCGCCTTCAGGGCGCGCGAACGCAGCGTCGTGCCGTCGGCCAGCACCTTGTCCATGTAGACAAACCACTGCGGCGTGTTGCGGAAGATCACCGGCTTCTTGGAACGCCAGCTGTGCGGATAGGTGTGCTTCAGCCGCCCGCGGGCGAACAGGTTGCCGGCGGCGATCAGCGCCTTGATGACACGATCATTGGCATCGCCCTTCTTGCCCTTGTCGTCGATGACGCGTGCGGCGCCACCTTCGGATTCGGGGCCGAAGCCGGGTGCATCCGCCGTGTAGAAACCGGCATCGTCGACAGTGAACGGGATCTTCGTCGAGATGCCACGGGCATCGAGGGCGCGGGCGTTGGCCATCCAGGCATCGAAGTCTTCACGGCCGTGGCTGGGGGCGGTGTGCACGAAACCCGTACCGGCATCGTCGGTGACATGGTCGCCGTCGAGCAGCGGCACCTTGAAATCGTAGCCGAGGGACGCGAGCGGGTGGGCGCAGAGGATAGCGCCGAGCTCGGTGCCTTCGATCTCGCGCACCAGGTTCATCGTCACCTTGGCCTTGGCGGCGCATTCTTCCGCAAGACGACGGGCGAAGATCAGCTTCTCGCCCGGCTGCGGGCCAAAGTCGTTCTCGGCGGCGGTGACCTCGTAAAGGCCGTAGCCGTAACGCGAGGAGAAGGCGATGGCGCGGTTGCCGGGGATCGTCCAGGGTGTGGTCGTCCAGATGACGACGAATGCGCCCGCGAAGGCTGCCGGGCCTTCGACGACCGGGAACTTCACCCAGATCATGTCGCTTTCGTAGTCCTGGTACTCGACTTCGGCTTCGGCAAGCGCCGTGCGCTCGACCACCGACCACATGATCGGCTTCGAGCCGCGATAGAGCTGGCCGGATTTGGCGATCTTCAAGAGTTCGCCGGCGATGCGGGCTTCCGAATGGAAGTTCATCGTCGTGTAGGGATTGTCGAAGTCGCCCTCGATGCCGAGGCGCTTGAACTCCTCCGACTGCACCTTGATCCAGCCGGCGGCGAATTCGCGGCATTCCTGGCGGAATTCGTTGACCGGAACCTCGTCCTTGTTCTTGCCCTTCTCGCGGTACTTTTCCTCGATCTTCCATTCGATCGGCAGGCCGTGGCAATCCCAGCCCGGAACGTAGTTGGAATCATAGCCGCGCATCTGGAACGAGCGGGTGATGACGTCCTTCAAGATCTTGTTCAGCGCGTGGCCGATATGGATGTTGCCGTTGGCATAGGGCGGGCCGTCATGCAGCACGAATTTTTCGCGGCCGGCGGCGGAGGCGCGCAGCTGCTTGTAGAGGCCCATGGACTGCCAGCGGGCCACCATTTCCGGCTCCTTCTGCGGCAGGCCGGCGCGCATCGGGAATTCGGTCTCGGGCAGGTAGAGCGTCTTGGAATAGTCGATCTTTTCAGCGGTGTCGGTCATGGTCCGTGCCATCGTCTTTCGCGCCACAGGGAGCGGGCGCATGCAAATATGGAAATGTCGGTGACGGAGGGCGCTCGCAAAAGCGCCAAAAACCCGGACCTTCCGGCAGCTCTTACAGCGCGCGGGAGGCCGGGCCGATAATTCGTAGTGCTATGATCTGCCGAAATCGGGTCATGTCGGCGGGGTGTGTAAGCGTTTTTGCGGCGGAAAGGGAGAGGGAAAGCGGAGCCTTGGCTGCGGATTGGACTTTCCGGGCGGAACCGCCTATAACTGACCAGCTGACTAGTTGGTAGAGCCCATGTCCCAGATACAACAGCCCAAAGACAAACAGGAAACCGATCGCTGGACGCTCGAAATCGCCAAGGCGCGCTTCAGCGAGGTGGTCCGTCGCGCGCGAAACGAAGGCCCGCAGCATGTTACCGTGCGGGGCCGAGACAGCGTCGTCGTCATGAGCAGCGACGAATTCGAACGGCTGACAGCCGCGGGGCCGACAGTTCCTTTCGTCACATTCATGGAAAGCCTCGACTTGCCCGATCTCGACATCGAACGGGAAAACGACCGCGGACGGGACGTGGAGTTGTGATCGGTTGGCTGCTCGACACCAATGTGATTGCGGCCCTGATCAATCCGAATGGCGCGCCCTCGGTCAAGCGATGGGCTGCCGGGCAGCAAGAGCAGCATTTTTTCATCAGCGTTCTCACCCTTGCCGAATACGACAAGGGCATCGAAAACCTGCCGGCCGACGATCCCAACCGGTATCGCTATTCCGTTGCACGCGACGCCCTCGAAGCGCGTTTCGGAGGCCGCATCCTCTCTCTGGCCAATCCCGTCGTCCGCCGCTGGGGTGTTCTGTCAGGAAGGATAAAACAGGCGACCGGTCATGCGCCGCCTGTCATCGATAGCCTGCTTGCCGCAACGGCGATCGAGCACGATCTGTATCTCGTGACACGCAATGTCAAAGATATGAAGCCGTCGGGCGCAGCGGTCTTCGACCCGTGGCGGGACGATCCCACGGCCTTCCCTCTCAGCCGCCGCTCGTCCTGATCAAAACGCGATCGTCGCATCCACCGCGCCGATCGGCCGGACGCCGGCAAGCAGGGCGCGGGCCTCGGCCTCGTCCTTCTTCATCTGCACGACCAGCGCGTCCAGCCCGTCGAACTTCAGTTCGTCGCGCAGGTGGCCGAAGAAGGAGACGGCGCAGATCTGGCCGTAGAGATCGCCGGAATAGTCGAAGAGGAAGGTTTCGAGCAGGGCCGCGCCGTCTTCGGTCACCGTCGGGCGGTAGCCGAAACTTGCCACGCCGTCATGGATGGTGCCGCAGGCGCGGCGAAAGCGCACGGCGTAGATGCCGGGGCGCAACGTCACCTCCGGCGGCAGCGACATGTTGGCGGTGGGATAACCGAGCGTGCGGCCGAGCTGCTTGCCCTTGATGACTTCGGCTTCCACCGTGTAGCGGTAGCCGAAAAGGCCGGCGGCTTCCGCCACGGCGCCTTCGGTCAGCAGGCTGCGGATGCGGCTGGACGAAATCACCTCGGTATTTTCGTCGCGGAAGGCATCGACCAGGGTGACGCCGAAGCCGTTGCGGCTGCCCGCCTCCATCAGGAAGGCCGGCCCGCCTTCGCGGTTGCGGCCGAAGTGGAAATCGAAGCCGGTCACCACTTCCGAGGCGCCGATCCACTCCATCAGCACCGAGGAGACGAATTCGTCGGCCGAGCGCTGCGAGAATTCGCGGGTGAACGGATATTCGATCACCGAATGGAAACCCATGCCCTCCAGCAGCCGCGCCTTCAGCGGCGCCGGCGTCAGCCGGAACACCGGGGTCTCCGGCTTGAACACGGTGCGCGGATGCGGCTCGAAGGTCAGCACCAGCGCCGGCAGCCTGCGATCTCCGGCGATTTCCAGCGCCCGGTTCAGCACCGATTGATGGCCGCGATGCACGCCGTCGAAATTGCCGATGGCAAGCACGCCGCCCTTCAGCCGCTCCGGCAGGGGCTCTTTCGCTTCATTGCGGTGGAAAACGGTCATCGCATCATACCTGTCTGCAGAAAAATCATGCCAGCTTCGGCATCCACCATTTCGGCGCCGCCGCGTTGCGCGTCAAGAAGGCCGAGAGTGCCGCCTCGTCCGTCGCGCCGTCGCGGACGTATTCGCCGGCATGGATGCCGCCGCTGATGTAAAGCAGGTCGAGGTCCTGGTTGATGGCGCCGCGCACGTCGGTCGGCATGCCGTCGCCGATGGCGAGCACGCGGTCGCGGGAAAATGCGCCGCGCATGACTTCGGCCTTGGCGAGACAGGCATCGTAGATCGGCGAGAAAGGCTTGCCGGCGATCAGCGTCTCGCCGCCGAGTTCGCGGTAGAGCGCGGCGAGAGAACCGGCGCAATAGATCATCTTGGTGCCGCGCTCGACCACCAGGTCGGGATTGGCGCAGATCATCGGCAGGTTGCGGGCCTGCAGCGCCGCCAGCATGTCGCGGTAGTCTTCGGGGTTTTCCTCCTCGTCGCGGAACAGGCCGGAACAGAGGATGATCTCGGCGTCCTCGCTGTCGACACGGGTGACGTCGAGGCCTTCCAGCAGCGGCAGGTCGCGCTCCGGGCCGAGCAGGAAGACCTTCTTGGGACCCTGGCTGGCGATCAGTTCGCGGGTGACGTCGCCGGAGGTGACGATCCGGTCATAGGTTTCCTCACCGACGCCGATCGCCTTGAACTGCGACACGACACCGGCGGAAGGCCGCGGCGAATTGGTGATCAGCACGACGGTGACACCCGACCGCCGGGCCGCCAGCAGCGCCTCGCAGGCCAGTGGAAACGGATCGATGCCGTTATGCACCACGCCCCAGACATCGCAGAGCACGACATCATATTGCCCGATGATGTCCTGCAGACTGTGGATGCGTTCGGCCATGCGAAACCCCGGCTTTCTTCGAAATCAAGGGGTGACATCGCAAAGGAACAGCACGATGGCAAGGAAATTTACTGCAGTGCTTCCAAAAACCTTCAAAGCGCCGCCTGGACGATCCAGCCGGCCGCGGCGGCGATCAGAAGCACCGGCGCCACGCCGAGGCGAAAGCGCACGACCAAGACGGCGGAGAGAATCGACAGGGCCAGCGCCGGCCCGTCGATGCTCGTCCACACCGGCCAGGGAAGCGAAGCGAGCGGCGCCGGCCCGCCTTCGCCCGGATAGGACAAAAGCGTCAGCCGCCCGACCCCGCCGAACAGCACATGCAGGCCGAACCAGAGCGCCAGGTTGAGGATGACGCCGGTGACCGCCGCAGTGATCGCCGACAGCGCATTGGCAACGGCACGGTTGGCGCGCAGGCGCTCGACATAGGGCGCGCCGACAAAGATCCAGAGAAAGCTCGGCGCAAAGGTCGCCCAGGCCGCCAGCACGCCGCCGATAAGCCCCGCCAGTACCGGATCGAGGCCGAGCGGATTGCGGAACGCGGCGATGAAGCCGACGAAACAGAGCACCAGCACCAGCGGTCCCGGCGTGGTTTCGGCGAGCGCCAGGCCGTCCAGCATCTCGCCCGGGTTCAGCCAGCCGTAATGTCCGGACGCCATCTGCGCCACGTAACTCAACACGGCGTAGGCCCCGCCGAAGGTCACCATCGCCATTTGCGAGAAGAAGCCGAACAGCGCCGCAAAGACATTGTCCACGCCGCCGCCGGCAAGCGCAAAGATCAGCAGAAACGGTGCCTGCCAGACGAGCACCCAGGCAACGAGCGTCAGCAGCGTCCGGCGCAGGGATGTCGGCGGGCCGGGCAGAATTTCGCTCCTGGCCGGCGTGGCGGAAAAAGTGGAATAACGGCCGGCGATCAAACCGGCCATGGCGGCAGCGAGGATCACCACCGGAAACGGAACGTTGAAAACGAACAGCGCCAGAAAGGAGAGGCAACAGATCGCATAATGCAGGCGATGCTTCAGCGCCCGCCTGCCGACACGGATCACCGCCTCGATGACGATGGCCAGCACCGCGGCCTTGAGCCCGAAGAACAGGCCACGCAACCAGCCGGCCTCGTGGAAGAGGGCATAGGCGGCGGACAGGCCGAGAATGACCAGGAGACCCGGCAGGATGAACAGCAGCCCCGCCGCAAGCCCGCCGCGGGTACGGTGCATGAGCCAGCCGACATAGGTGGCGAGCTGCTGCGCCTCGGGGCCCGGCAGCAACATGCAGTAGTTCAGCGCATGCAGGAAACGCTCCTCCGAGATCCAGCATTTCTCATCGACGAGGGTACGATGCATCAGCGCGATCTGGCCGGCCGGGCCGCCAAAGCTCAGGAGGCCGATACGGGCGAACACCGTGACCAATTCCCTGAAAGAGGGCGTTTGCGGCGGATCGAGGACAAGTTCGTTTTCGATTCGAGGGTTCATGCCGCATTGCTAACCATATTTTCTGAAAGTTTTTAGAAGGCGCATCCTTGACTCGTTTCGCGCCGATCCTTATCTCAAACGTCGCTGGCACTCAGCAAAGTGGAGTGCTAACAGCCATCCGGCGGATCGCCTCGCAATCCGCTCAAGTCATTTGATCGAGGGATTAGACAATGACAACCAATTTCCGTCCGCTGCACGACCGCGTCGTCGTTCGTCGCGTTGAATCCGAAGCCAAGACCAAGGGCGGCATCATCATTCCGGATACCGCCAAGGAAAAGCCGCAGGAAGGCGAAATCGTCGCCGTCGGCTCCGGCGCCCGTGACGAGTCCGGCAAGGTCGTTCCGCTCGACGTCAAGGCCGGCGACCGCGTCCTGTTCGGCAAGTGGTCCGGCACCGAAGTCAAGCTCAACGGCGAAGACCTTCTGATCATGAAGGAAGCCGACATCATGGGCATCATCGGCTGATCAGGCCTTCACCCTTTCCATCTTTAAACGACAAATGGGCGTGAAGCCCGGGAGTTCTCAAAATGGCAGCTAAAGAAATCAAGTTCGGCCGCACAGCGCGCGAAAAGATGCTGCGCGGCGTCGACATTCTCGCTGACGCCGTGAAGGTCACGCTCGGCCCGAAGGGCCGCAACGTCATCATCGACAAGTCCTTCGGCGCTCCGCGCATCACCAAGGACGGCGTTTCGGTCGCCAAGGAAATCGAACTGGACGACAAGTTCGAAAACATGGGCGCCCAGATGGTCCGCGAAGTCGCTTCGAAGACCAACGACATCGCCGGTGACGGCACCACGACTGCTACCGTTCTTGCCCAGGCCATCGTTCGCGAAGGCAACAAGGCCGTTGCAGCCGGCATGAACCCGATGGACCTGAAGCGCGGTATCGATCTCGCCGTTGCCGACGTCGTCAAGGATCTCCAGGCCAAGGCCAAGAAGATCTCGACCTCGGAAGAAGTCGCGCAGGTCGGCACGATCTCCGCAAACGGCGACAAGCAGGTCGGTCTCTCATGCGCTCAAGCCATGCAGAAGGTCGCCAACCAATGCTCCATCCCGCTTGAAGAACCCAAAGCCGCCGAAACCGAACTCGAAGTCGTCGAAGGCATGCAGTTCGACCGCGGCTACCTTAGCCCCTACTTCGTCACCAACGCCGAAAAGATGGTCGCCGACCTCGAAGACGCCTTCATTCTCCTCCACGAGAAGAAGCTCTCGAACCTGCAGGCCATGCTTCCGGTTCTCGAAGCCGTCGTCCAGACCGGCAAGCCGCTCCTCATCATCGCTGAAGACGTCGAAGGCGAAGCCCTTGCAACACTCGTCGTCAACAAGCTGCGTGGCGGCCTGAAGATCGCTGCCGTCAAGGCTCCGGGCTTCGGCGATCGCCGCAAGGCCATGCTCGAAGACATCGCCATCCTGACGGGCGGCACTGTCATCTCCGAAGACCTCGGCATCAAGCTCGAAAATGTCACCCTCGACATGCTCGGCCGTTCCAAGAAGGTCTCGATCTCCAAGGAAAACACGACGATCGTCGACGGTGCCGGCCAGAAGTCGGACATCGAAGGCCGCGTCGCGCAGATCAAGGCCCAGATCGAAGAAACCACCTCCGACTACGACCGCGAGAAGCTGCAGGAACGCCTTGCCAAGCTCGCTGGCGGCGTTGCCGTCATCCGCGTCGGCGGCTCGACGGAAGTCGAAGTCAAGGAAAAGAAGGACCGCATCGACGACGCCCTCAACGCGACGCGCGCTGCCGTTCAGGAAGGCATCGTTCCCGGCGGCGGTATCGCCCTGCTGCGTTCTTCCACGAAGATCGCTGCAAAGGGTGCCAACGACGACCAGGAAGCCGGCATCAACATCGTTCGCCGCGCCCTGCAGGCTCTGGTTCGCCAGATCGCTGAAAACGCAGGCGACGAAGCTTCGATCGTTGTCGGCAAGGTTCTCGACAAGAACGAAGACAACTACGGCTACAACGCCCAGACGTCCGAATATGGCGACATGATCGCCATGGGCATCGTCGACCCGCTCAAGGTTGTCCGCACGGCCCTGCAGAACGCAGCTTCGGTTGCTTCGCTGCTGATCACGACGGAAGCCATGATCGCCGAACTGCCGAAGAAGGATGCACCGGGCGGCATGCCTGGCGGCATGGGCGGCATGGGCGGCATGGACATGATGTGATAGGCGAAAGCCTATCGCAGCGTGGCCATCAGGCTTCGCCCATGCGCTAAGAATGGTTCAGCGCGTCAAGCGCGCTGAACAGGCGGCATGGACATGATGTAAGACTTTGATGTCTTGCATCTGAGCCATACGGCTCAGTTCGGAAGGGGCGGTCTTCGGATCGCCCCTTTCTTTTTGCGCAAACCCATGGTCATCGCGCGATGCTTTTTTCAGCAGTTCCATTGCGTGCAAAAAACCGTTGCTGTTTACACAAAAGAAACTATAAGTGCTGCCTCGGATGCACAGGGCTGAGCGTGGAGGAGCATTGCCATCGCCCTGTGACGCGTATCGCGTGCACCGACGTGTACAGCCTTATCTTTTACGCCAAGCTTACTTGACCGAATACAACGGAATCGAAGTCGATTTTCGCCCGATTCTACACACCCGATCGTTACGCGTTATTTGGATTGAAATGTAATGCAAGGCATGCGCAGGCATGCATTATTTTCGGACTGGGGAATACTTTTGTTCAAGATTGCCAGGACCAATATTACCGCGCCCTTTGCGCAGGATTCTCTGGGGGAATCGAACCCTGAACTTCTTCAGCAGCTCTGCATCAGCGAAGGCTGGACGGCGGACCTGGAAAGCGGCATCGTCTCCCTCGGCCCCCATTCCATGGCGATGCATGAAATCAGTCAATCCGAGTGCGGCTTGCTGAACCTGCTGCGCTGTTACGAGACGCACGACCAGTTGCGGATCCTGGAGCTTTTCGAGCAGGCGGCGACCAATTGTTCGGCCTTCTGTTATTCCAGCACCATCCAGCCGAAAGCAGCACCCCGCCAGCCTGTCTTCTGCATCGGCGAATCGGCCGGGCTCGACGGGCGGCAGACCGGGCGCTTCATCGGGGTTTTCCTCTATCCGCGCTTCAAGCTCGACCCGCACGTCCATCTCGTCGGCCACCAGTAACGGACCGGCGGCCGAGACGATCGGAAGGATCAGTCCTTCGACGGGACCTTCCATCCCTTCTGGCTGGCCGGACGGGCATAGGCACGCTCCACCCAGTCCATGACGGCGGGGAATTTTTCCAGCTCGAGCACATCCTTGCCGCCGTAGAAGACATCGAGGCCACGCACCCAGGGAAAGGTGGCGATATCGGCAATGGTGTATTCGTCGCCCATGATCCACTGGCGGGAGGCGAGACGCTCTTCCAGCACGCCAAGCAGGCGCTTGGCTTCGTCGCGGGAACGCTCCACCGGATAGGAATTGTTGGCAACCTTGGCGGCGGCATATTTGAAGAAATGGCCGAACTGGCCGAACATCGGCCCGACGCCACCCATCTGGAACATCACCCAGGCAATCGTCTCATAGCAGCCGGCGGCATCGGCGGGGATGAGCTTGCCGGTCTTCTCGGCGAGATAGATGAGGATCGCGCCGGATTCGAACAGGCCGATCGGCTTGCCATCGGGACCGTTGGGGTCGATGATCGCCGGGATGCGGCCGTTCGGATTGAGCGAGACGAATTCCGGCGACTTCTGGTCGACGGTATCGAACGAGATGAGGTGGGCTTCGTAAGGCAGCCCCAGTTCTTCGAGCGCAATGGAAATTTTTACGCCGTTCGGCGTCGCCAGCGAATAGAGCTGGATGACATCCGGGTTGCGGGCGGGCCAGCGGCTGGTGATGGGGAAATTGGACAAGTCGGCCATTTGGTTCTCCTGATCGGGTGGCTCTTTCATATCTCCCGCCCGGCACCGGCGAAAGAGGCGATTGATCGATTTAACGTGAGCGACAAGGCGGGAAAACCTGCGGCCGGAAATTGATATTCGTCATATCACGGAGAATGATGGCGAGGGCGGCACCTTCCCGTCGGCGGGCAGATTGTCATCAAATTGTGAACGATATGTCCAGGTTCGTTTATCTATCAAAGACGACAGAAAGCAGGCACATAAGAGCCACGAAATTCAACCGGCGGTCCTGACCAGACAGGGCCGGCCACAGGAGCCCGAAATGTCCAGTCCCAACAGCGCACTCATCCTTCTCGCCCGCATTCTGCTTTCCTTCATGTTCATCTATGCCGGCTTCGGCAAGCTGACCGATCCGAGCGGCACGGCCGGCATGATCGCCGGCGCCGGCATGCCGGCGGCAAACGTGCTCGCCTATCTCGCCGGTCTCTTCGAACTCGTTACCGGCCTTGCCGTGCTCGTCGGCTTCCAGACCCGCATCGTCGGCTGGCTGCTCGCGCTGTTCTGCGTGTTCACCGGCCTCGCCTTCCACAGCGCCGCCATCAACGTTCCTGATTTCCCGGCTGCCGCCAACGGCTGGCTGACGGCCCTGAACCAGATCATGCTGATGAAGAATTTTACGCTGGCCGGTGCTTACATCCTGCTCGCCACGGTCGGCGCAGGTGCCTACTCGATGGACGCCCGCCGCAGCGGTGTCACCGTCAACGCCTGATCCTTCATTCCCCCTCAGGACGACAAAACCCGCCATTCTCGTAATGACGTCATCCTCGGCCTTGTGCCGAGGATGACGAAGGAGGCGTTTTATGACTTTATCAGCGGTCTGACCCGCCGGCGCAAGCCAGCGGGTTTTTACGTTGCAGATTGTGTAAGCCGTCTCAGAGCGCGCCGCGGATCGCCTCGATGATCCGGCCGATCCGCTGATCGCCCTCATGGGCCGGCTTTCGCGCCCGCACCAGGCAAGCCTCGGATTTGAGGATGACGCCGTCCGGCAGCACCTTCAGGTGGTTGGCCTTGAGCGTCGAGCCGGTGGAGGTGATGTCGACGATGATATCGGCCGAACCGGAGGCCGGCGCGCCTTCCGTGGCACCGAGGCTTTCGACGATGCGATAAAGCTGGATGCCGTGGCTGCCGGAAAAGAATTGCTGGGTCAGCCGCCAGTATTTCGTGGCGATCGCCAGGCGCCGGCCATGCCGGGCGCGGAAATCGGCGGCGACGTCGCCGAGATCGGCCATGCTGTCGACATCCAGCCAGATCTCCGGCACGGCGACGACGACATCCGCATGGCCGAAACCGAGCCGGGCGGCAATGTCCATGCGCCGGTCGGCCTCGGCAAGCCCTTCACGCACCAGATCCTCGCCGGTGACGCCGAAATCGACGCTGCCATTGCCGATCTCGCGGGAGATTTCGGAGGCGGAGAGGAAGGCGATCTCGATATCGTCCCAGCCTTCGACGCGGCCGCGATAGGAGCGCTCGTTGCCGACGGCGACGATCGGCAGGCCGGCGCGTTCGAAGATCGCCGCCGAGTCCTCCTTCATCCGCCCCTTGGACGGCAAGGCGATGGTGATGGTCATCAGCGCGCCCTCGCTTGTTCGATGCGGTCCAGCCACAAGGAGAAGCCGACCGCCGGAATGTCCTCGCGTGCGCCGAGCAGCGTCAGCAGCCGGTCGAAACGGCCGCCGCCGGCGAGCACCGCGCCGTCCCCCGCCCGCGTCACTTCGAAGACCAGGCCGGTGTAATAATCGAGCGGCCGGCCGAAGGCGGCGCGGTAGGTGATGCGCGACAGGTCGATGCCGAGATCGGCCAGCGCCGCCACCCGTTCCTCGAAGCCGGCCAGTGCACCTTTCAGCGAAAGGCCTGCCGCGTCGGCAAAACCGGCAAGCGCTGCCGAGGCCTCGCCGAGCGGCAGTTCCAGCGACAGGAATTCGCGCAGCAGCAACAGCGCGGTGCCATCCAGCCTTGTTTCGGCAAGCGACAGCTTTTCCTTCAGCCGGGTGGCGATTTCGCGCGGCGAGCGGCTGGCATTGGTGGAATAACCCGTTTCCTGCATGGTGCGGTCGATGTGCTCGATCAGCGCCGCCTCGTCGCCACCCAGCAGGGTGGCTAGATCAGGGGCAAAACCGGTGACCGGCTGCGGCGAGGCAAGCCGCAGCAGGATCTGTTCGATCTGCGCCGTGTTGCCGAAGGCCTGGATCAGGCGCTTCTGCCAGCCGCCGGGAAGGCCGAGCGCCCGCACCACCGCCTCGAACACCGCCTGGTCGCCGAGCGTCACGGCAAGCGGGCGGCCGGGCAGCAGGCCGGCGATGATCTGCACGGCATCGTTGATGGCGCGCGCATCGGCGGCCGCGATGGCGGTTTCGCCGAGGTCCTCGATGCCTGACTGGTAGAATTCGTTCTCGCCGTCACGCCGCTGGCGGAAGACTTCGCCGAGGTAACAATAGCGCCGCGGCGTGCCGGTGGCGCTTTCGATATGGCGCAGGCAGACGGGAATGGTGAATTCCGGCCTGAGGCACAGGCTTTCGCCGGTTTCGCTTTCGGTGAGGAAGATGCGGCGGCGCAGATCCTCGCCCGCCATGTCGAGAAAGGGGGCGGCCGGCTGGATGACCGGCGTATCGATGCGCAGGGCACCGCGGGCGGCAAAATCGTCGAGCAGCTTTGCCGCAAAATCCGGCATGTTGATCAGCGGCATCGGCATGGACCTCCTGCGGCGCCGGATGGTGCCCTCTTCTCCCCCGCGGGGAGAAGATGCCCGCAGGGCAGATGAGGGGGTGAGCGGCGCAAGCCGCGAACGGCCGGAGCGCAGGCGACGGGCGCATGAACCGCAACGAGGGGTGTCTGCCGCACCGGAGCCCCCCTCATCCGGCGCTGCGCGCCACCTTCTCCCCGCAGGGGAGAAGAGGGAGCAAGCCGCAGATGCACGCCCTCACCGGCCCGCAAAGAGCGAGACGCAGGTGGCATGAGGCCGGCCAACCTCGCCTTGGCCTCAAGCATTGCGGACCGCCTGTGCCCGGTCCTCGGCCTGGGCCGCCAGGATCTCCAGAACCTTGGCGACCAGATCCGCTTCCGGCACGGTTTCTTGCGCCACGCGGGCCTCGCGCCAGGCGGCATTGTCCTCGATCTCGCCGGAGAGGCGCTTGCCTTCGATCAGGTCCTTGATCTGCACCACGCCCTCGGCGCGCTCGTCGCCGCCCTGGATGATGGCGACAGGCGAACCGCGGCGGTCGGCATATTTCAGCTGGTTGCCGAATTTCTTCCAGTTGCCCTGGTACATCTCGGCGCGGACGCCGGCGGCGCGCAGCGCCTGCGTGAAGCGCTGGTAGCGGCCCATGCTCTCGACATCGCCATCCATGACGGTAACGAGGACCGGGGCGATCACATCGTCCTGGCCGAGCTTGCCGAGGTTCTTCAGCGCCGTCATCAGCCGCGACACGCCAATAGAAAAACCCGTCGCCGGCACCGGCTGACCCATGAAGCGCGACACGAGGCCGTCATACCGCCCGCCGCCGCCGACGGAACCGAAGACGACCTTTTCGCCCTTCTCGTTGGTAACGTCGAACAGCAGTTCGGCCTCGTAGACCGGGCCGGTGTAATATTCGAGGCCGCGCACGACGGAAGGATCGATCTTGATGCGGTCGGGGCCGTAGTTTGCGCTGACGGCAAGGGATGAAATAATTTCAAGTTCAGCAATACCTTCAGCCGCCTTTGCATTGGAGCCAAAGCTTTCACGCATCGCCTCAAACAACGTTACTGGTTGGTGGTGCTGAGTAGGGAAATCCCTCCCATCATTTGTTAAAACAGCTTGCTCCGAAAGGTCGGATTCATTTGCCGTGAAATCAAACCATTTCGAGAACTCAATAAACCTGCCTAGAGATGTGATTTGTTCTTCGTCGAGACCGGCACCTCTTGTGAAATCACCCTCTCCTTCTTTCCCGCCGTCCCAGCGCCCCTTTCCGAGAAGCAGCTTCACTCCGGAAGCTCCGAACTTGTCGAGCTTGTCGATGGCGCGCAGCACGTTGAGCCGCTGGGCGGCCTTGTCCTCGCCGCCGAGGCCGATCGCCTCCA